>OGYC01000019.1_pt1 | contig 141039 bp, 130 predicted proteins | sample 1576461 | NCBI WGS metagenome assembly OGYC01 (sample SAMEA3541569, study PRJEB24748) | human gut metagenome | biome: human gut; feature: human-associated habitat; material: faeces | place: China | collected 2012 | reverse complement strand
GCATGCAGTGGACTGGATCTTCCGCTATGGCAATGAGAAGCTGGCAGAGGTGGAGAGAGTACCTCTAAGTGGACTCATCGGTAACAGCTTCGGCAGTATCTTCTCCAATATGGACGATAAATGGCTGTGTACTTACGAGCGGGCAACACTGTATGGAGAACAGCTTGAGATTATGGCTTATAGTCCGGAATTTGCTTCCTTTGCCTGTTTGGAAGTATGCAGGTATATGCGGCAGAATATTATGGGAATTTTCAATACGAAGATAATGGAGAAAACGCATCAATTTATGCGTATAATGGAAGCGACAAAGAGGTTACCATTCCTGCCTATATCAACGACAAGGCAGTAACAGAAATCAAGGATTATGCGTTTTTATTATGCAATTCGGTAGAGAAGATAATTGTACCATCTACAGTTACGACAATTCATACAAATGCATTTTCCGGTGCAGGAAATCTAAAGAGTGTGGTACTTACTTCCGCAGATACCAAAATTGAGGATTCCAATGAGAATACGGATAAGAAAGATACAGATGAGAACGGAAAGTCGAATCCGTCTGATGCCACAGATAATAAGAATGGCGATAATTCAGGAAATAAAGATGCCGGAAACACTGATTCGTCCGGAAACAATAACAGTCAAAGCAACAACATAGGGGATTCGACCAGTTCAAAGGATAATAAGACCGATACAAAGAATACAGGAAGTAACAGTACCTCGACAGCTAATGTCACACCACAGTATAAAGTGACTGTAGATTCCTCTGTAGATACAGCCGCAGAGGAAAAGAAACTTGCCGAGCAGTACAGGACAGAAAACAAGACAGATGACGGCACTACGGTAAAAAATAGTGATACAGAAAAACAGAGTAGTGGAACAGAAATTGCGGGAATTGATGAAGGCTTAGATGCAGACGAAACTGCCATCAGCTCGAATGCAGATACAGCCTCCGAAAAATCACAAAGTATGTCGGTATGGGGAATTATATTGCTAGTAGTTGTAGCAGCGATTGTAGTGGCAGGAACGGTTTTATTTATCCGGAAGAAAAAGAAACAGAAGTAGAGGTCATATATGAAGAGCTTTACAATCCGTCTGGCAGGACAGTATTTTACAATCTGTCCTGTCTGTGATTATATCAGAGAATATTGCAAAGATTATATAGTAGCTGATGATGCAGTGCATGGAATCGGAGATAGTTCAACGGGGCGTGAGACAGGGAATGTGACAGGATGTACCACAAATGGTACGCTAGAGACACCATCCCGTTTCCGTATTGCCACAAATCAGTCGGACATCGACTTTGAGCGTGAGAAATCCGCCAGAGAAGATATCAAAGAGGGCATTCCCATCAGGCATTTTTCAGATGCATACTTAGAGACTCTTGCGGTGTATCGCAAGATTGCAGACTGCCTTTTATCCTGCGATACCATGCTTTTTCATGGCTCGGTCATTGCCGTAGATGGCGAAGGCTATCTTTTTACAGCGAAAAGCGGTACCGGAAAGTCCACCCACACACGACTGTGGAGAGAATATTTCGGGGAGCGTGCCGTCATGGTAAATGATGACAAGCCGCTTCTTCGTATCACAGACTCCGGTGTGACAGCCTATGGCACACCCTGGGATGGCAAGCACAGATTAAGCACGAATACCGCAGTACCTTTAAAGGGCATCTGCATATTGACAAGAGACATCACAAATCATATCGAGCAGGCAGAACCACATACCGTATATCCGCTTATCGTCCAGCAGACGAACCGCAGCTTATCAGCGGACGGAATGAAGCAGACACTTTCCCTCATAGACCGTATGCTTCATGTAGTGCCGGTCTACCGGCTTGGCTGCAACATGGATATCGAGGCGGCGAGAGTGGCTTATGAAGGAATGAAATATCACATCCGGCATTGACATAGCCGAACGGCTTAGTATATGATAAATATATCAAAAAATAAGCCGTTCGACCTTTTTTAGTTTGCGCAAAATTAAAATAAGCCGTTCGACTATGCGACAAGGAGACATCATGAAAATAGCAGATGCAGAAGCTTTTGGAAACGAATTACGTACACGCAGAAAAGAATTAGGATATACACAGGCGTATATCGCTGAATTTACAGGATTTAGTGTCAGCTTTATATCTGATCTGGAAAGAGGAAAGAAAACGTGTGAGATTGGAAAGGCGATTGAGATTGTAAATCTTTTAGGTATGGATTTATGTATGGAAAAGCGAGGTAAATAAAATGAGAGATTTTCATGTATTTATTGAACAGCAGGGAGAGCAGATCTATGTTGGTAAGATAACAGGAAGTGGATCTGAAGATGCGGTATTTTCCTATGCGCAAGAGTATTTGGATAATCCGTCAAGTTGTCCTATTTCAATTCATCTTCCATTGCAGGCGCAAAACTTTTCGGCAGAAGAAACAAGCCTTTTTTTTGAAGGCCTTCTACCGGAAGGTTTTACCAGGAAGTGTGTAGCCGGATGGATTCATGCAGATGAATATGATTATCTGACAATCTTAGCTGCTTTGGGGAGGGAATGTCTGGGTGCTATTCAGATTATTGAAGATGGCATGGATGTCCCAAAAGCTGGTTATCAGAAACTTACAAGGGAAGATGTATGCAGATTGGCGAAAGAAGGTGCTTCAGAAGCGGCAGAGTTGGTTACAAAAGCGCATTTGTCTCTGACCGGAGCCTCTGGTAAAGTTGGATTATATTATAAGATAGACACAAATGAATGGTATTTACCAATTGGAGCAGCTCCGAGTACGTATATTGTGAAACAAAGTCATGTCAGATTAGACGGGATTGTTACCAATGAACAGCTATGTTTACAGACAGCCAAAAATCTGGGAATTGATGTGCCGGACAGCTTTGTGGTAAATGTAGGATCTGGTAAAGATGAAGATGTGTTATTTGCAACACATAGATATGATCGAATCATTGACGAAAAATGTAGGGTTATGGATGGGTTAACAGTTCCGTTTCGACTGCATCAGGAGGATTTTTCACAGGCTATGGGCATATCATCCGGTCATAAATATGAGCATAATGGAGAAGGTTACCTAAAAAGAATGTGTGATATTTTGAAAAAATATTCCTCGAATCCAATGGAAGATCAGCTAAAACTATGGGATATCTGTGTATTCAACTATCTCATAGGGAATACAGATAATCATATTAAGAATGTATCACTTCTTTATGCTTCTGATATGGCATCCATACGATTAGCACCGGCTTACGACATTGTATGTACGATGATCTATCCAAGCAGTACTACGGAGATGGCTGTTTCGATTGGATGTGAATATGACATTCATAAAATCAAGCGAGAGCACTTTTGTCGGGAGTTGAAAAATATCGGGATTGGTGAAAAACTTGCCATGAAGCATTATGATGATATGCTAAGCAGAATAGAAAGCGCACTTGAGGAAGCGTGTGAAACACTTATGCAACAGGGATTTATACAGGCAAAAGACATGAAAAAAAGGATTTTAAAGGTGCGAAAGCTGGCGTGGATGTAAAGAAAGACATTTGCCGAAGGAAATTTTGTATGGCAGGAGTTCAAGAACAGGAGGAAAGACACATGAAGTTAAAAGATACATTTATCACACACGACAGCGATGGAGAGCAGGTACTAATTGATGTAACCAGCTCATTTGCAGGACTTGTCAGAAGCAACAAGACAGCGGCTTTTATTGTGGAGTGCCTGAAAACAGATACTACCAAAGAGCAGATCGTTGAGGCAATGTATGAGAAATACGATGCACCGAAGGATGTGCTGCAACAGGATGTGGATTCGATTGTGGAGAAGCTTCGTGGCATTGGAGCGATAGAGGAATGACCAGATTATCTTATGAGGAATATCTGCGGAAATATCATATTCTCACATACAAAAATGTAGGAGTGAGTATGCTGCCATTGTTAAAGCAGGGACGGGATTCTTTTACGGTGCGTGAGGTGAAACAGGGCGAAAGCTGTAAGTTATGGGATGTCGTGTTGTATAAAAGAGGCACAGACCAATATGTGCTTCACAGAATTATCAAGATATATGATGATTCCTATGATATCCTTGGCGATAACTGCATCTGGATAGAGCGTGGAATCCCAAAGACAGATATTCTTGGTGTTATGACAGACTTTACCCACAAAGGGAGGCAGTGTAAGACCGATGACATAAGATACCGATTGTATGTGTGGCTGTGGTGCAGACCATATAGGCTGCGTATATTTTTAAAGAAGATCAGAATGAGATTACAATCTGTTTCGAGAAAAAAGAGAGAAAAATGAATCGAAGTTGGTGTGATTATCAATGGAGAGGACAATATAGAGATCGTATGGCAACAGCAGGTTGCTTTTGCAATGGTATTTTCAATCACACATCGTTGTGTGAATTTCATCAAGGCAAGCTGTTACTCCATTTAACGATACTGATCTTATCCTTTCCTATCTGGGATGGAACAGGAATGATAAGATGTAATATAACTAATGTTGAGGCTGCGGTCTGCCTTTATTGTAGAAAGTTTTTCACTATCTCATATAAAAGTGTGATTGGTAAGCATTAAATCTTAATAATTTTGTGATTGCGATTGTAATTTTCATAGATTTCGCATATAATAAAAGTGTGATTATAAAGCATAAAACTCCAATAAAAATGTGAGGAGTGATTCTATGGAACGATTTATCTTAAAAAAGTTGCTGGATTGGAAGGATTCTCCCTACCGCAAGCCTTTAATTTTGAAAGGCGTACGTCAGGTGGGTAAGACTTGGATTCTAAAAGAGTTCGGCAGACGCTGTTATGAAAATACAGCCTACTTTAACTTCGACGAAAACGAAGAATATAAACAATTTTTTGAAACAACCAAGGATGTGGACCGGATTCTACAAAACCTTATGCTGGCAAGCGGTCAAAAGATATTGCCAGAAAAGACCCTCATCATCTTTGACGAGGTACAGGACTGCCCGAAAGTCATTAACTCCATGAAATATTTCTGCGAGAACGCACCGCAGTACCATGTTGCCTGCGCCGGTTCTCTGTTAGGTATCGCCTTGGCGAAGCCTTCCTCTTTTCCAGTAGGCAAGGTCAACTTCATGCAGATTGACCCAATGACCTTCGCTGAGTTTCTACTTGCCAACGGTGATGAAAATCTGGCGCAGTATCTGGAACAGGTGGATACCCTTGAACTTATCCCTGACGCCTTCTTTAATCCGCTGTATGAGAAGCTGAAGATGTACTATGTCACCGGTGGTATGCCGGAGCCGGTATTGATGTGGACGGAGGCACGGGATGTTTCTGCCATGCAGGAAGCATTGTCCGGAATCATCGGAGCCTATGAGCGTGATTTTGCAAAACATCCTAACCTCAGCGAGTTCCCGAAAATCTCAATGATCTGGAAATCAATTCCTTCTCAACTGGCAAGAGAGAACAAGAAGTTTATCTATAAATTGGTCAAGGAAGGTGCACGAGCCCGTGAGTACGAGGATGCTTTGCAATGGCTGGTGGATGCCCGTCTGGTGCATAAAATTTATCGCAGCTCAGCTCCCGGCTTGCCGATTGCAGCTTACGATGACTTGTCTGCTTTCAAGATTTATTTGGTAGATGTGGGACTGCTCCGTCGTCTGGCACAGTTGGCTCCCACTGCCTTTGGCGAAGGGAACCGCCTATTTACTGAATTCAAAGGCGCATTAACCGAAAACTTTGTGTTGCAGACTTTAATTACTCAGTTTGAAGTCATGCCCCGTTATTGGAGCCAGAACAACCCACCTTACGAGGTGGATTTCCTCGTTCAGCGGGAGAACGACATCTTCCCCGTGGAGGTCAAATCCGAAGCAAACACAACCAGCAAGAGTATGAAGAAGTTCAAGGAACTGTTCCCTGATAAGGTCAAGCTTCGCATCCGTTTTTCATTGGACAATCTGAAACTGGACGATGATGTGCTGAATATCCCGCTGTTCATGGCAGATCAGGCGGATCGATTGATTGGGTTGGCATTGGAAAAGAGGAAGCACTGATGTATATTTATAGTTGAAGGAGAAGCCAGAGAACCACAGGTTATTGATAATATTTCAAAGGTGTTCTTTAAGCATGGAAATTTAAAAATTATTACGCTTGTGATTTATAAAAAGAGATAAAAAATATGCTGTATCAACAGGTATGGATAAGAGCCGGAGAACGGCTCTTATTTTTTGAGAAAAATTCTTCTTGACAAATACCCTGTAGGGGTATATAAAGTGAGGAAGGAAACCAAGCGACAGCGAAGCTGGCATTTGGTTTCACCCGAACGTATAACGAAGAAATCGAAAGCGGCGCGATAGCGATGCGGATGCTGCGATAGCAGCATGATTTCTGAGTATATAGGGAAGGAAACCAAGCATTGTCGTATATTTGCGTAGCAAATGTACGGCGAAATAACCTGCGTAGCAGGTTATAGAAGTGTTCACCCGAACGTATAACGAAGAAAGGAAATAGAAAAGGCAGATGAAAGATACTAAAAAAGAATCAGAATGCAAAGAAATGCCATGCTGCTGCCAGCGGAAGACCGCGCGAGAGGCGGAAGAAAAGAAAAAGCTGATGAACCGCTTAAACCGCATTGAAGGACAGATCAGAGGAATTCAGAAAATGCTGGAAAACGATGCTTACTGCAACGATATCTTAGTACAGTCCTCAGCAGTCAGTGCGGCCATGAATGCTTTTAATAAAGAGCTTTTGTCAAGCCATATCCATTCCTGTGTGGTAAGGGATATTCAGGAAGGAAAGACGGAAGTTGTGGATGAACTGATGAATACCCTGCAGAAACTTATGAAATAATTGTTATAAAACACAGACAGATGGGTAATATAACAGATCTGTGTGTGAGGAATATATAGAAAGAGTGAGAAATGATGGAACAATATCATGTAACAGGTATGAACTGCGCAGCCTGCAGTGCCAGGGTGGAAAAAGCAGTTACCAAAGTGAAGGGCGTAACGTCCTGCTCTGTCAGTCTGCTGACCAATTCCATGGGTGTGGAAGGAACGGCGGAAAGCAGTGCGGTCATAGAGGCAGTCAAAGCAGCAGGCTATGGAGCCTCATTAAAGAATGCAAAGGAAGAGAATAAGGAAGCAGAGACAGGACTGGAGGATACACAGACACCACTGTTAAAAAAACGTCTGATCGCATCGGTTGTATTTTTGATCGTGCTCATGTATTTTTCCATGGGACATATGATGTGGGGCTGGCCGCTGCCTGCGTGGTTTACGGATAACCATGTGGGAATGGGGCTGGTACAGATGATACTGGCAGCTATTATCATGGTGATCAACCAGCAGTTTTTTATCAGCGGATTTAAAGCACTGTGGCACAGATCACCGAATATGGACACGCTGGTAGCCATGGGCTCCATGGCATCGTTTGTCTGGAGTGTTTATGCACTGCTTGCCATGACAAGGGCACAGACAGACGGGAATGCAGAGCTTGTCATGGAATATATGATGGAGTTTTACTTTGAATCTGCAGCGATGATCCTGACACTGATCACAGTAGGCAAAATGCTGGAGGCAAGATCCAAGGGAAAAACAACAGATGCTTTAAAGTCATTGATCTCTCTTGCTCCGAAAACAGCAGTGGTTGAAAGAGACGGAAAAGAAGTTACCGTATCCATTGATGAAGTACAAAAAGGTGATATTTTTGTTGTCAGACCTGGAGAAAACATTCCGGTAGACGGACAGGTCATAGAAGGAAACAGTGCAGTTAACGAAGCTGCCATCACAGGCGAAAGTATTCCGGTCGATAAGGCAGAAGGAGATATGGTACGTTCTGCTACGATCAACCAGTCGGGGTTTCTGCGCTGCAAAGCAACGAGAGTCGGTGAGGATACCACACTTTCCCAGATCATCAAGCTTGTGGAAGATGCATCTGCAACAAAAGCACCGATCGCTAAGGTCGCAGATAAGGTATCCGGTGTTTTTGTACCGGTCGTTATCACGATCGCAGTGATCACTACACTGGTATGGCTTCTGGCAGGACAGAATTTTGCCTATGCACTGGCAAGAGGTATTTCCGTTCTGGTCATCAGCTGTCCATGTGCACTCGGACTGGCAACACCGGTTGCGATCATGGTAGGCAACGGTATGGGAGCAAAAAACGGTATTTTATTTAAAACAGCCGTCTCATTGGAAGAAACAGGAAAAACCCGGATCGTTGCACTGGATAAAACAGGTACGATCACACGCGGTGAGCCAAAGGTAACGGATGTGCTTCCGGCAGAAGGTATTTCGCAAGAAGAATTACTTACCATGGCATATACACTGGAGCAGAAAAGTGAGCATCCGCTTGCCAAAGCCGTGCTGGAGGAGGCACAGAGCAGAGAACTTAAGCCACGGATGATCACAGATTTTACCGCACTTCCGGGCAACGGACTGAGCGGCAAGACAGAAGGCAGCAGTCTGCTCGGTGGCAGTTATACTTTTATCAGAGAAAAAATTGAGGAAAACGGGGAGAAGATGCAACAGCAGGCAGAGCAGCTTGCAAAGCAGGGGAAAACACCTCTTTTGTTTGTCAGAGACGGAAAGCTTCTGGGTATGATCGCTGTGGCGGATGTGATCAAGGAGGACAGCCCACAGGCAATCGCAGAATTACAGAATATGGGCATAAAAGTTGTTATGTTAACCGGAGACAACGAGCAGACAGCCCGTGCGATCGGTAAACAGGCAGGTGTGGATGAAGTGATCGCAGGTGTTCTGCCGGATGGCAAGGAGCAGGTGATCGGTTCCCTGAAGCAGCAGGGCAAGACGATCATGGTCGGTGACGGTATCAATGATGCGCCTGCGCTGACTCGTGCAGACATCGGTATTGCCATTGGGGCAGGTGCGGATATCGCCATGGATGCGGCGGATATCGTACTGATGAAGAGCCGCCTTTCTGATATCCCCGCGGCGATCCGGTTAAGCCGCGCAACGCTGAAAAATATCCATGAAAATCTGTTCTGGGCATTTTTCTATAATGTGATCGGTATTCCGCTGGCTGCGGGTGTCTGGATTCCGCTGTTTGGATGGAAATTAAATCCGATGTTCGGTGCGCTTGCAATGAGCCTGTCAAGTTTTTGTGTTGTATCTAACGCACTTCGTCTGAACCTGTTTCGGATGTACGATGCGTCTAAAGATAAAAAAGTAACTCATAAATCAGCCTCTGTAAAAAAGAACGGAGCGCAGGTAAAAGAAGCACAGACAGACATGGAATCTGTGCAGGATGAAACATTAGAAGGAGACGAGAATATGATCAAAACAACAGTAAAAGTAGACGGTATGATGTGTGGTATGTGTGAAAGCCATGTCAATGACGCAGTCAGAAATGCAATCGAGGTAAAGAAAGTATCTTCCTCTCATAAGAAAGGTACAACAGAAATTCTGACAGAGCAGCCGGTTGATGAAGAGAAGGTAAAAGCAGCCATTGAAGCAACCGGATACAAGGTGCTTGGCATTACAACCGGGGAGGCAGAAGAGAAAAAGGGATTTTCTCTGTTTCATAAGAGTTGAAAAAAAGACACCTCAATGGTATAATGTGGCTTGTTATACGATATTACAGAGTAAAATCTGTAGATAGCTAACAGGTATGTAACATACCAGAGGAGGAGAAAAGATGAAAAAAAGCAGTAAGGTGACAGCAGTGATCCTGTCAGCCATTCTTGCCATGAGCATGATCGGATGTGGCAGCAGCGCAGAGGACACAGCAAGTGATGCAGCAGCAACAGATGCCGTTACAGATGAGGCAACAGATGCAGCAGCAAGTGATGAAGCAACAGACGCAGCAGATGAAGCAACAGACGCAGCAGATGAAACAGCAGCAGGCGACAGAACACAACTTATTGTCGGATTTGATGCAGAATACCCGCCATATGGTTATATGGATGAAAACGGTGAATATGTCGGATTTGACCTTGATCTGGCACAGGAAGTCTGCGACCGTAACGGTTGGGAACTTGTAAAGCAGCCGATCGACTGGGATGCAAAGGATATGGAATTGAATTCAGGTTCTATCGACTGTATCTGGAATGGTTTTACCATGACGGGCAGAGAGGATGATTATACATTCAGTGAGCCATATGTAGACAACAGTATCGTTGTAGTTGTTGCGGCAGATTCCGATATCCAGTCTTTAGAAGATCTGGCCGGTAAGGTAGTGGCAACACAGGCTGATTCTTCCGCACTGACAGCACTGACAGATGACAGTGAAGATAACAAAGACAATATTGCACTGGCAGCAACTTTTGCAGATCTGCAGCAGGTAGCTGACTACAACAGCGCATTCATGAATCTGGAAGCAGGTTCTATCGATGCCATTGCTGTTGATATCGGTGTAGCACAGTATCAGATCAGCTCAAGAGGCGATATGTTCCGCCAGCTTGATACACCAATTTCTACAGAGCAGTATGCGATCGGCTTTAAGAAGGGCAATACAGAGCTTTGCGATCAGGTACAGAATACACTCAATGAGATGGTTTCTGACGGTACATTTGACAAGATCGTAGCAAATTACGAAGACTACAATCTGCCGGCAATGGTTTGCCTTGGTAAATAAGTAATAAAACCCGGAGAGAGCAGAAGTCTGCTCTCTCTTTTTGTAGTGAGGAACAAAAAAATCGTGAAGTGCGAAGCACGACTGACGGCGAGGCCGGCAGGATTTTTGAGTGATGGCGGCGAGGAAAATATACGCATTTATGCGGTGCATTTGACGACCGCTGATCAGAGCGGGATTTGCAGAGCGCATCTCGTTTTGATCAAAGTGACAGGGAGAAAAAAATGGAAATTCATTTTGTGATTGCGGACCCGGCGGGAAATATCACAGCAATCGTAAAGGATGGTGTGGCAGATGACGACTATCGATCGGTGGCTGCAGCGATCATGCAGGATCCGCAGTGGAAGGTAGAACAGGTAGGATTTATAACGGAGCCAAAGGTTGGAGGCGAGGCGCGTCTTCAGATGATGGGCGGTGAATTCTGCGGAAATGCAGCGCGCAGCTTTGGAAAGTATATAGCAAAAAAAATGCGCAGGCAGGAAGCCGTGATCGAGATCAGCGGAAACAGTGCTCCCATGCGGATCGAAACTGACCCGGCAAGGGGCAGTGCAAAAGCACAGATGCCATGTCCGCTTAAGATTGATGAGATTTCTGTAGGACTTGGCAGTTATCCGGTTGTTGTATTTGAAGGAATTGTGCATCTGATCACAGAAAAGAAAATGCCGGAGCCGGACGATCTGAAAAAATTGCTTTCTCTTTTGTATCAGAAATATGATGCAGAAGCCGCGGGCGTCATGTATCTGGAAAAAACTGCGGAAGGATATAGAATGACACCGGCAGTACACGTCCGTGCCACGGATAGTCTTGTTTATGAAAACAGCTGCGGTTCAGGCAGTGTGGCAGCAGCTTCCTATCTGGCACAACAGCAGTGTGAACAGACCGGAGCAGAGCAGGAAACATGCACCTATGACATACAGCAGCCCGGCGGCTGTATTACAGCATCCGTTACATTCTCGCATGGGAAGGTCACAGCGGCTTTCATAGATGGCACGGTTTCCATTGGCGGTGAGATCGCAATGGAAATCGGCAGTTAGCAGGAGGAAAGATGAATATTGAGATTATAAGAGGCGTCCTGATACCGTTTCTTGGAACGGTACTTGGTTCTGCCTGTGTTTTCTTTTTACGAAAAAATATCGGAGATCTTGTGCAGAGAGCCCTGACGGGCTTTGCAGCAGGTGTCATGGTGGCAGCAAGCATCTGGAGTCTGCTGATTCCGGCCATGGAACAGTCGGCGGCAATGGGAAAATGGTCATTTATCCCCGCAGTAGCCGGGTTCTGGGTCGGCATTTTGTTTTTACTTTTGCTGGATCATGTGATCCCGCATCTGCATATGAAGAGTGAAGAAGCAGAAGGTCCGAAGAAGTCATGGCAGAAATCGACCATGCTGCTTCTGGCGGTAACGTTGCACAATATTCCGGAAGGAATGGCGGTCGGCGTTGTATTTGCAGGCTATATGGCAGGCAGCAGTACGATCACTGCGGCAGGTGCACTGGCTCTTGCCATCGGTATTGCAATCCAGAATTTCCCGGAGGGCGCGATCATTTCCATGCCACTGCGCGGTCAGGGCATGAGTAAGACAAAGGCATTTGTTTACGGCTCATTATCCGGTCTGGTAGAACCGATCGGTGCACTGCTTACGATTCTGGCGGCATCTTTCATTTTACCGGTTCTTCCATATCTTTTAAGCTTTGCGGCAGGAGCCATGATGTATGTTGTTGTAGAGGAACTGATACCGGAAATGTCAGAGGGTAACCATTCTAACATCGGAACCGTTGTATTTGCAGTCGGTTTTACGCTGATGATGGCATTGGATGTTGCACTGGGGTAATCCATAATAGTTTACATAATACAAAGGAAAATGACATATGACACTTCAACAGCTTCGCTATGCAGTTTGCATTGCAAAAAATAAATCCATGAATAAGGCAGCAGCAGAGCTTTTTATCTCGCAGCCGAGTCTGTCCGTGACGATCCGTGATCTGGAAGAGGAGATCGGTTTTCCGCTGTTCCAGCGTTCCAGCCGTGGTATTGTGATCACCGCAGAGGGAGAGGATTTCTTAGGATATGCCAGACAGATGATCGAGCAGTATCGTCTGATGGAAGAAAAATTTATCGAAAAGAAAATGCAGAAACAGAAATTCAGCGTTTCCATGCAGCATTATACCTTTGCCGTGCAGGCGTTTATCAAGGTGGCAAAGGAACTGGAAATGGATGACTATGAATTTTCCGTGCATGAGACAAAGACCTATGAAGTAATCGAAAATGTCAAAAAGCAGCACAGTGAGATCGGCGTTTTGTATCGGAATGAATTTAACCGCGAAGCACTCTCCAAGATCTTCCGGGAAAATGCACTGGAGTTTAAGCCGTTGTTCTCCTGTGATATTTATGTATTTATGGCAAGCTCACATCCGCTGGCGGGAAAGGAGAAGATCACATTTGAGGATCTGCGCCCCTATCCGAATCTGGCATTCGGGCAGGGAGACAATAATTCCTTTTATCTGGCAGAAGAAGTATTTTCCACGCATGAATACAGACAGAGTATTAAGGCGGATGATCGTGCAACGATGCTGAATCTGATGATCGGACTGAATGGATATACATTATGCTCCGGTATTATCTGTAATGAATTAAACGGAGACGAATATGTGGCGGTTCCGTTTGATACCGATGAGAAGATGGAAATCGGATATATTAAGAAGAAAAATATGCCACTGACTGTGCTCGGTGAGAAGTATATTGCAGAGTTGAAAAAATATAAAGCATACGAGGAAACGGAAAAATGATCTTATATGTGATAAGGCATGGGGAAACCGCATGGAATAAAGTAAGACGGCTGCAGGGACAGACCGATATCCCGCTGGCAGAGGAGGGCATCAGGCTGGCAAAGGAAACCGGGATCGGTATGAAGGATATACCGATCGATCTGGTGATCTCAAGCCCTTTGCAAAGAGCGTTGCAGACAGCTGAATGTATAACGGAAGGAAGAAACATTCCTATTCTGACAGATGAACGGATCCAGGAGATCTCATTTGGAGACTGGGAAGGAGAGTCGCTGATCGATAGTACCATTCTGCCGGCGGATTATAAGAAGCAGTTTTATGAGAATCCGTTATACTGCGAGGTACCACCGCATGGGGAGTCGGTTTCGCAGGTGATCCAAAGGACGGCAGACTTTTATCAGTCGCTTTTGGCAGATCCGGCATATCAGGATAAGCATATCCTGGTCTCCACACACGGAGCGGCGGGTCGTTGTTTTTTATGTAATTTCTTTGCAGATAAAACGGATATCTGGCGCGGCGGAGTTCCGAAAAATTGTGCGGTGACAACCGTGGAAGTAATAAACAAAAAGAGCAGGATCGTAGATTTTGACCGGATTTTTTATACAGAGAGATAGTTGTTGATTTATAGGTGGGCTCTGTTATAATAAAGGTATTGATGAAAAGCTTGAAAGGGACAGTAAAAAACAATGAGAAATGTAATTTTAACAGGTGACAGACCAACAGGAAAGCTGCATGTCGGACATTATGTCGGTTCACTGCGCAGACGTGTTGAACTGCAGAATACAGGAAACTATGATGATATTTATATTATGATCGCAGATGCACAGGCACTGACCGATAATGCGGATAACCCAGAGAAGGTCAGACAGAATATCGTAGAAGTTGCGCTTGACTATCTTGCATGCGGACTGGACCCGAAGGTTTCCACGTTATTTATCCAGTCTATGGTTCCGGAGCTGACGGAGTTATCCTTCTACTATATGAATCTGGTTACCGTTTCCAGACTGCAGAGAAATCCTACTGTAAAGGCAGAGATCCAGATGCGTAATTTTGAAGCCAGCATTCCGGTTGGATTCTTTACGTATCCGATCAGTCAGGCGGCAGATATTACAGCATTTAAAGCAACGGTTGTTCCGGTCGGAGAAGATCAGATGCCGATGCTGGAGCAGACAAAAGAGATCGTACATAAATTTAATGCAGTATACGGCGAAACACTGGTAGATCCGAAGATCATGCTGCCGGACAATCAGGCATGTATGCGACTTCCCGGTATTGATGGTAAGGCAAAGATGAGCAAGTCACTCGGCAACTGTATCTACCTTTCCGATACAGAGGCAGATGTCAAGAAAAAGGTTATGTCCATGTTCACCGATCCGAATCATCTGCGTGTAGAGGATCCGGGTAAGGTAGAGGGCAATCCGGTATTTATTTATCTGGATGCTTTTTGTAAGGACGAATACTTTGCTGAATTCTTACCGGATTATGCGAATCTGGATGAACTGAAGGCGCATTATACAAGAGGCGGACTTGGTGATGTGAAGGTAAAGAAATTCCTGAACAACGTAATGCAGGCTGAGCTGGCACCGATCCGTGAGAGACGTATGCAGTGGGAGAAGGACATCCCGACTGTATTTGATATCTTAAAAGAAGGCAGTGAAAAGGCAGAAAAGGTTGCTGCCGAGACACTTGCCGAGGTAAGACGTTCCATGAAGATCAATTACTTTGAAGACAAAGCACTGATCAAAGAACAGGTGGAGAAATACGGCAATTAAGGAGCCGGAGGTCTGTGCAGCATGCCATGCACAGGTAACAGATAGAGATAAGCAGCAGAAAGGCCGGGAGAAGAAAGAGAAATTTGTGAATGATTTCCTTCTCCCGGTCTTTTCGGTACCTATTGGGAATATACTGTAATCCATCCGGCGGTGAAAAAAGCATGTATGCGCATCTATCAGCAAATAACCACGAAGTAATATAGCATAAGAGAATAAAACAGTAGCAGGAGGATGAAACATGGCACTCGAAAAAGCAGAAGCATATTTGGAACAGGCAGGATTTGCGGATAGGATCATAAAGCTGGAGCAGTCAACGGCGACAGTTGATCTGGCAGCGGCGGCACTTGGGGTAGAGCCGGGAATGATCGCGAAAACCATGTCTTTTTATCAGGGAGAGCAGGTAATACTGATCCTGACAGAAGGGACGGCAAGGATTGATAACCGGAAATACAAAGACACCTTTCATATAAAGGCAAAGATGATCCCATTTGAGGAAGTGGAAGCAGCAGTCGGACATGCGCCCGGCGGTGTCTGTCCGTTTGGGATCAAAGAAGGCATCACCGTTTATCTGGATGAAAGCCTGAAGCAGTTTGAAACCGTGTATCCGGCAGCGGGAGATGACCATAGTGCAGTCAGACTTTCTGTTGCGGAGCTTGCACAGATCACAGGGGCTTCCTGGGTCGATGTGTGTAAGGAAACAGCTAATTAGTCTACATAATACATATTGCAAGACGAAAATTGAAAATAGTACATAGAAAATAATACAGACAGTAGAAAAATGCGCAGGGGTATGCTAGAATAACCGTGATTAGAAAAGACTAACTAATACGAGGTGGATACATATGAAAGTATATGAATTCGGAGAGGCGGATAAGCCGGTTATCATGCTGTTCCCCGGAACTTGCTGTTATTGGAAATCGAATTTCGGGCATGTGATCCCGGGACTTTCGGAGCATTTCCGCACGCTGGTTGTCAGCTATAGCGGATTTGATGAGACAGAGCATTCCACATTTATTTCCGAACTGGATGAAACAGAAAAGATTGAGCAGTACATCAGGGAAAAGCTGGGTGGAAAACTTTATGCGGCTTATGGTTGTTCACTTGGCGGTTCTTTTGTATCACTTCTGGTCAGCCGCCGCAAGGTTCATATTGAACATGCGATCATCGGATCAAGCGATATGGATCAGGCACCGAAGTGGCTGGCAAAACTGGAAACGGCGATCATGATTCCAATGTTTTACCCGCTTATTACAGGAAAAGGCAGTTCCATGTTTCAAAAGATGTTTGAAAAGAAAATGAACGATGGAAATGACAGCTCCGACTATATGAAACGTTTTATGGAGATCATGAAGGGGGATGGCAGTCTGGATATGTCCTTTATTTCCAAAACGTCCATGAAAAACCAGTTCTGCACCGATCTGTATACAAAGGTGGGTGAGCATATCCATGTGCCGGGCACAGTGATTCATGTCTTCTATGCAAAGAAAATGGGAGAGAAGTATCAGGATCGCTATAAATTGCATTTTGCAGATCCTGATATCCGCGAATTTGATCTGCAGCATGAAGAACTTTTGCTGGATGCGGACCGCTGGGTAAAAGAAGTTTGTGATGCGTGCATGATCTTAGACTGAATAAGCGGGCAGAGAGTAACGATATATGAAAAAGATAAAAGATGTGAGAGGGAAAACATGAAGGTTGAAACATTATCAGAAAAATACATAAATGAGATTGGGCATGCATTCGGTTATTATGAATATGCGCAGGACGAGAAAGGTCTTGTATCCGCATACAGCAGCAAAGACGCAGTCGTCAGTTATATCAACGGCTATGTGGAAATGGTACTGCAGGCAGGGATGCTTTATACAACAGGCCCGAAGCAGGAAGCGTTTATTGCTTATAAGCGCAGTGATGAAAAAGTGGGACTGAAGGCAGGTAAAAAGCTGATAAAAGGGATGTTTGCAGGTTCCTCTTTTGGTGAAGTGGTACGGATGCTCAGCATTCTCGGAAGCGGCGGCTCATCTTCCATTGAAAAGAAATTGAAAAAGAAAAAACAAAAATACCTGTTTGTCGGACTGGTATGTGTGCGGGAAGAATATCAGGGACAGGGCTATATGCGGAAAGCATTGGAGCTTGCGTTTGCAGAAGGCAACAGATTGGGACTTCCGGTCGTACTGGATACCGATGCAAAACTGAAAAGCGATAAATACAGACATCTTGGCATGGAGCTGGCAGGTGTCCGTACCTGCAAAAACGGCAGTAAATTATACGAACTGATCAAATATCCCGATCCCACAGCCTGAAAAATAAGAATTTACACTTGACAACTCTCAAAAATTACACTAACATAACAGTGTTATTTAAATCTTATTGCACCGTGCAGCTCCCGAGCGGAGCGAGCTGAAATGGCTGTACGTCTTTGATCTGCTGCAATAAGAAGCGAATCAAAAGGAGCTTTCAAATGAAAGACGAAAAAGAAACCAGGGAAAAGCTCCTTGCCAGTGCCAGACAGGAGTTCTTAGAAAAAGGATATACACAGGCAAGTCTCCGCAGCATTTGCAAAAATGCAGGTGTGACAACCGGAGCGCTTTACTTCTTCTTTCAGGATAAAGAAGATCTGTTCACGCAGCTGGTAGAGCCAACCTTACAGAAGCTTCGTGAGTATATCCGGCAGCATTTTCAGGCGGAGCAGGAGATGATCAAAAGCGGTGTCCAGAATGAAACCGGGGATGCGGATGACATCAGGATGACCCGTCAGATTCTGCATGCCATGTATCAGAATTATGATATATTGCTGCTTGCCATTACAAAATCGCAGGGATCGAAATATGAACACTGTGTCGATGAGTTTGTAGCGATCGCAGAGCAGCATTACCGCTATCTGGCAGACAGTATGGCAGCACAGGCCGGAATAGAGCGGATCGATGATTATACGATCCACTGGATCGCTCATATGCAGATCGATGTTTTTGTGCATATGCTCCAGCATGAGCCTTCTGAGGAAAAGGCGCAGCAGCATATCGGAAAAATCGTCGACTATCTGGTAGCCGGCTGGATGTCCATCTTTGTAGCTTGTGATAAGGAGGGACCCACGAAGTGGGAGGATGCCTTATCGCTAAGTAACGAGCAGGGCTCGTTACAGAAGGTTTCATCCGAGCGTAGTATGTCATGTATCAAAGATGCATGATGCGGCCTCAGCCCATTGCCGCAGGCAATTATGCATGGGATGAGGTTCCTGTAGAGATAATCATAAGCAGCGAAGCTGCGGCGCTACGAAGTAGCGGAATTTTTGAGTATGAAAGAGGAAGGAAACCAAGAATTAAGCGCACGTAAACCGTGCGCAATTATTTGGATCAAAACATAACACTGTTATGTAAATGAGAAAATATTCTCAATTAGCAAATAACAAATTTTCAGGCAGGAGGAGAAAAAATGTATTTAGAGGTCAGGGACTTAAAAAAGAACTATGGGGAAAACGGAAGCTATGTACAGGTATTGAAGGGAATCAATACAGAAGTGGAAAAAGGACAGATGTGTGTGATCCAGGGAACGAGTGGTTCCGGCAAGTCCACACTATTAAATTGCATCGGCGGACTGGATACTGCAGAATCAGGTTCCATTGTGGTGGATGGAACAGAGATCGTAGGAATGAAGCAGGATAGGTTGTCCGAATACAGAAGAGATCAGCTTGGTTTTATCTTCCAGTTTTACAATCTGGTTCCGAATCTGACCGTAAAGGAAAATATCCAGGTCTGCGAATATCTGACAGAACATCCGCTGGATATCAATGATCTGATGCAGACGCTGGGACTTACGGAGCACCAGAATAAATTTCCGTCACAGCTTTCCGGTGGACAGCAGCAGCGTTGTGCCATAGCAAGAGCACTGATCAAAAATCCGAAACTGTTACTCTGTGATGAGCCGACCGGTGCGCTGGATTCCAAAACAAGCCGTGATATTCTGATCCTGCTGGAAGAGATCAATGCAAAATACGGAACGACAATGCTGATCGTTACGCATAATAATTCCATTAAAAACATGGTACATAAGGTGCTGATCATCAAGGACGGACTGATCCATAAGAGCTATGAAAACGAAGTAAGAGTACCGGCAAGAGAATTGGAGGATTTATAAGATGCAGAAAGTATTACGAAAAAGAATCTTACGGGATCTGAAAGGAAATCTGTTTCGTTATCTGGCACTTTCTGCACTGATCATATTTGTCATGTATCTGGTTGTCAGTATCGTGGGTGCAGCGGATACGATCATCATCGGTTCCGAAAAGCAGGCAGAAAAAAATCAGTTGGAAGACGGACAATTCGGTGTATTTGTCCCGCTGACAGATACAGAAACGGAAAAGCTGGAAAAAAAGGGTGTCAGGCTGGAGAAACAGTTTTATCTGGACTTTGGCATGGAAGACCACAGTACACTTCGTGTATACCAAAATCGTGAAGAGATCGACCTGATCGCACTCGAAGAAGGAAAATTGGCACAGACAGAGGACGAGATCGTGCTGGAAAAGCGGTATTGTGAGGAAAAGGATCTGCATGTCGGAGACAGCATCATACTGGCAGATGCGACCTACAAAATTGTCGGTATCGGTTCTACACCGGACTATGATGCACCGCTGAAGCAGACAAGTGATACCACTGCGGACAGCAGCATTTTCGGAACTGCTTTTGTAACGGCAGATACCTATGACATGCTTCGAAAGAGCGGAAAGAGCGAGAAAACGGAAGAGTATGTTTATGCTTACAGGCTGACAGGAAACCTGACCAATGCACAGTTAAAGGAAGAACTGAAAAAGCTGGAATTTTCTGCAGAGGATGTCAAGGATACTTATTTTCAGGAATACTGGGATCAGACAATGGGGAAAAAGGATGATCTGGAGAATGGCATAAATGATCTGGTGGACGGCGCAAATGAACTGCGCGACGGACTGAGTGAACTGCGGGATTACAGTGACGACCTGAATGACGGCGCAGATGAAATTTTTGATGCCTATCTGGATGAGGCAAATAAAGCTTTGAAGGGATATGGCATTCAGGAGGTAACGGCAGACAACTTTGAAACGGTTTTAAATGATTATGTAAACCAATCAAACGACCCGGGCGCGAGAATGGTGGCAAGAGGAGCCAGAATGCAGCTTCAGGAGCTGAAAAGCTATGTGGATGGCACAAAGGAATATACGGATGGCGCAAAGGAAGCTGCAGACGGAAGCGAGGAGCTTGCAGACGGTGTCCGCGAACTAAAGGACAATACAGACGATATCATCGATGATATTTTCGATGTGGATGTCAGCAATATGACGTATTTCCTGGTAGCAGAGGATAACCCGAGAGTGCTTGGTGCAGCAGGTGATCAGGAGATCAATAAGATTGGCGGACTGATCGCAGGTGTAATCTTAATGGTACTGTTTACTTACGTTATTTCTGTTTTTGTGGTGCATGGCATTGAGCAGGAAAGCAGTGTCATCGGTGCATTGTATGCACTTGGTGTAACGGCGGGTGATCTGATGCTGCATTATATTACACTACCGGTTGTTGTTTCAGCCGTATCTTCCGTGATCGGCGGACTGATCGGTTTCAGTAAATGGGGAATCGGGCTGCAGATGCAGGATTGCTTCGGCTACTTCTCACTGCCGGTACCGGCGTTTGAGTATACATCATATCTGATCGTTTACACCTTTGTTATGCCTGCACTTACTGCAGCGATCGTCAACTGTCTGGTGATCCGAAAGAAGCTTTCCAGACCTGTGCTTTCCATGCTGCGCAGGGAGCAGAAAGCAAGCAGGATCCGGGATCTGAACCTCGGCAATATGGGATTTATAGCAAGATTCCGTATCCGTCAGATGCTGCGTGAGATGCGCTCCGCATTTGCCGTGATCTTCGGTATGTTTGTTTCCATGCTGATCGTCATGATGGGCTTGGACATTTACGTGATGTGTCAGAATGTCAACATTGAGAATAAGGCAGATACCAAATTCGCCTATATGTATACATACAAATATCCGATAGAGAAAGTACCGGAAGGCGGCGAAGAGGCATTTGGCAAAACGCTGAAAAAGGAACGTCTCGGTTATAATCTGGATGTCACGCTTCTTGGTATCCATGATGACAACCCGTATTTTGATGCCAAGGTGGAGGATGGTAAAAATAAGATCGTCATTTCCACAGCAGTTGCACAGAAATACAATGTCGGAGAGGGTGATGTCTTTGTCTTAAACGATGAAGAAACCGATACTAAATATGCCTTTGATATTGTTGATATTGCTCAGTACTCAAGTTCCCTTTATATCTTTATGGACATTGACAGTATGCGGGAACTGTTTCATGAAGGCAGTGATTATTACAATATTGTATTTTCTGATAAGGACCTTTCCATTCCGTCCGGCAGATTATATGCGACAACGACAAAGGAAGATGTAGAAGAAGCATCCGGCATCTTCATTAAGATGATGTGGCCGATGATCTATATGCTGCTCGGCTGTTCCGTGATCATCTTCTGTGTTGTCATGTATCTGATGATGAAGGTAATGATTGACCGGTCTTCGTTCAATATCTCATTGATCAAGATTTTCGGATATCGCATAAAAGAGATCGGTAAGCTGTACCTGCGCGGTAACTTTTATCTGGTGGCAGCCGGTGCACTGATCTGTATCCCACTTGCCAAGGCATGTATGGATGCAATCTATCCGATGCTGGTTGCCAATGTCTGCAGCGGCATGAACCTGACGTTTAGCTGGCAGTTGTATGCAGGTATTTATGCAGCGGTGATCCTTCTTTATCTGTTCATCAATCAGCTGCTTGTGGGCAGACTGAAGAAGATGGTACCGGCTGAAGTGCTGAAGAACCGTGAATAATGGCAGGGCGTAAAACGGAAGATCAGAACGGTCTCAAATATAAAATAGAGAGAAAACCGCAGGGAAATATTGAAATCCCTGCGGCTTTTGCGTATGATATAAGGAGCGCAAACAAAAACAAGCGGCTGCGAAGCAGACATTTGTTTTGAGCGCTCCTTAACGAGCGAACGGCCAGCGAAGCTGGATGGACAGCACCGAAGGTGTGGGTTTGCGAGTCTTGTCGCATATTTGCTACGTAAATATGCGACCAAATAACCTGCGCAGCAGGTTATAGCAGATATCGCGGAGCGAATCTTAGCAAATGAAAACAACCGAAGGGAACACCATATATGACAAAACGTGTACTTACCATGCAGGATATTTCCTGTCTGGGACAGTGCTCCTTAACGGTAGCACTTCCTATTATATCAGCATGCGGGATTGAAACGGTGATCCTGCCATCCGCAGTGCTTTCCACCCACACAGGGGGTTCGTTTGAAAATTATACATTCCATGATCTGACGGATGATATTCCGGGAATACTGAAACACTGGAAACAGGAGGGCTTTCGGTTTGACTGTCTGTACACAGGTTATCTGGGAAACATACGGCAGATCAATCTGGTAGAGGAGATCAGAAAAGAACTGCTTACGGATGATGCACCGTGCATCATTGATCCTGCCATGGCAGATTTTGGCAAGTTGTATACAGGCTTTGACACGGCGTATGTACATAAAATGAAGGAGCTTTGCGGGCAGGCAGATGTGCTTTTACCGAATCTGACAGAGGCAGCCTTTCTGACCGGGCTTCCGTACCGGACAAGAATGTCAGAGGCAGAGGTACATGTGCTTTTGAAAGGGCTTGCAGCCTTGGGCTCTAAGCACATCATCTTAAAAGGAGTCAGTGATACGCCGGATCAGATCGGTGTGGCAGTCTACAACTGCGAAACCGACAGAGTTTCTTATTATTTTACGAGAAGATTACCGAGAAACGGTTATGGAACAGGGGATTGTTTTGCCTCTGCTTTTACAGGTGCTTATATGAGGGGCATGGAGATCAAAGAGGCAGCAGCACTTGCCGCAGATTTTGTTTTTGCTGCCATGGAAGCAACGACAGGAGATGAAAAACACTGGTATGGGGTACACTTTGAACAGGCTCTGCCACTTTTAATGGAACGACTGGTTATAGAATGAAACTATAACCGGTTGTTTCTTTTTCCTATTAGACAGATGGGAAAACTCATGCTACTATGATGCTATCAAAAGAAAACAGACAAAACCTACCGGAAGAGGTAGGCGACAGGACGAAAACAGAAAAAGAAAGGACTGCCAAAGGCAGAGCGTGAGTGAAAATGAGTAAAAAAACATATGCAGAAAGAAAATTAAAATTTGAAACGTTACAGCTTCATGTAGGACAGGAAAGTCCGGATCCGGTAACGGATGCAAGAGCTGTTCCGATTTATCTGACTTCCTCTTATGTATTCCATAACAGCCAGCATGCAGCAGACCGTTTCGGTCTTCGTGATGCAGGTAACATTTACGGAAGACTGACAAACCCGACAGAAGATGTATTCGAACAGAGAATCGCAGCACTTGAAGGCGGTGTTGCAGCACTTGCAGTCGGTAGTGGAGCAGCAGCATTGACTTATGCATTTCAGGCAGTTGCACACAAAGGAGATCATATCGTAGCAGCCAAGAATATTTACGGTGGTACCTATAACCTGCTCGCACATACACTGCCGGATTACGGTATTGAAACAACATTCGTAGATCCTTTTGATTATGAAGGTATTGAAGCAGCGATCAAAGAAAATACAACAGCGATCGAGATTGAAACACTCGGTAATCCGAATTCAGAAGTTGTTGATATTGAAAGAATCGCAAACATCGCACATTCCCACAATATTCCATTGATCGTGGATAATACATTTGCAACCCCTTATCTGGTGCGCCCGATCGAGTATGGCGCAGATATCGTTGTACATTCCGCAACAAAATTCATTGGCGGACATGGCACAACGATCGGTGGTGTGATCGTAGACAGCGGTAAATTTGACTGGACTAAGAGCGATAAATATCCATGGCTTGTTGAGCCAAACGTATCTTATCATGGTGTCAGCTTCGCAAAAGACTGTGCACCGGCTGCTTTTGTGACATACATCCGTGCGATCCTGCTGCGTGATATGGGCGCAACTTTATCACCGGTACATGCGTTCATCTTCTTGCAGGGACTGGAAACATTATCACTGCGTGTTGAGCGTCATGTGGAAAATGCATTGAAGGTAGTACAGTTCTTAAAGGATCAGCCACAGGTAGAAAAGGTAAATCATCCTTCCGTATCCGATGATCCGGAACAGCAGAAGCTTTACAAGAAATATTTCCCGAACGGCGGCGGTTCTATCTTTACCTTCGAGATCAAGGGGGACGCGAAAAAAGCGCAGGATTTTATCGACCAGCTTGAGCTGTTTTCTCTGCTCGCCAATGTAGCAGATGTGAAATCTCTTGCAATCCATCCGGCTTCTACCACACATTCCGAATGCAACGAAGCAGAACTGCTTGATCAGGGAATCAAGCCAAATACGATCCGTCTTTCTATCGGAACGGAAAATATTGATGATATCATCGAAGATCTGGCAGAAGCATTTAAAGCGATCGAGTAGGCAGGCTGCACGGCAGTATAGAGATAAGAATAAAAAGAATAAGCATATGAGAAACACCGGCAGATGCAAAGCATAAGCCGGTGTTTTAAAATGGTGTGATAGGTATGATCAAAATACCGCAATACAGAAGAAATATGTGCTTTATGATTCAGTCTGAGCCGAAGCAACAAAATTCTTGATCGCCTGAAAGCTTTCTTTGCTGACAACGTGCTCCATCTTGCAGGCATCTTCTGCTGCAATCTCAGGATCCACACCAAGCTTTGTCAGCCAGGAAGTCAGGAATTCGTGTCTTTCGTAGATCATGTCTGCGATTTCGCGACCTGCCTCGGTAAGATTGATAAAGCCTGCATCACTGACTGTGATCAGTTCCTTTTCACGAAGATTTTTCATCGCAATGCTGATGCTGGATTTTTTAAAGCCAAGTTCATTGGCAATATCAACGGAGCGAACAACCGGGAGCTTTCTGCTCAGGATCAGGATCGTCTCTAAATAATTTTCTGCTGATTCATTAGGTACCATTTTAATTCCCTTTCTTACGCAAAACGTATCAAAATAACGAACTTTTTTATATTAACGCAAGTATAGCACATTTCTTAAAAAAAAACAATGAAAGTTGTTGACATCTAATATCTGTTAGAGTATACTAACCTCGAAATGAAAGAAAATTATCGATAAGATGCTAAATGGTAATGAAAAAGAAAGAAAGGGATGAGTATGATGCCTCTGTCAATGGCAAAAGAAGGAGAGCCTAATGTTATTAAAAAAGTAGGCGGCAAGGAAGAGACCAGACAGTTTCTGGAAAATCTTGGTTTTGTAACGGGCGGTATGGTTACGGTAATATCTCAGATGGGTGGTAATCTGATCGTGAATATCAAGGAATCCCGTGTTGCCATAGGAAAAGATATGGCAAACAAGATCATGGTCTAAATAAGTTTAAAATGTCAGGCATCTAACGGTGCATGATAATAAAATAAAGAAAAGGAGCATAAACATGGCAAACGAGTCAAAAACACTGAAAAACGCTGCTGTTGGTGCAACTGTCAAAGTTAAAAAGCTGACGGGTGATGGTCCTGTCAAAAGAAGAATCATGGACATGGGTATCACAAAAGGCGTAGAGATCTATGTAAGAAAGGTAGCACCACTTGGTGATCCGGTGGAAGTTACAGTAAGAGGCTATGAGTTGTCGCTGCGTAAAGCAGATGCAGAAATGATTGTTATTGAATAACAATTTTTTTTGCCAGTGCGTTAGTAAACACTAACAGAAGTAAGCAAAGAGCTATTCTAATTAGTTGTATAAAATAAGAAAGAGGAGTAGAGAAAATGGCAATTAAAATCGCATTAGCAGGTAACCCAAACTGCGGTAAAACAACTCTGTTTAACGCATTGACAGGTTCCAATCAGTTCGTTGGAAACTGGCCGGGCGTTACGGTTGAGAAAAAGGAAGGTAAGCTGAAAAAAGCTTACAGCGGCAAGGAATCGGATGTCGTTATCATGGATCTTCCGGGTATTTATTCTCTGTCACCATACACACTGGAGGAGGTAGTTGCCCGTAACTATCTGATCACAGAGAGACCGGATGCAATCATCAATATCATTGATGGTACGAATATCGAAAGAAACCTGTATCTGTCTACACAGATCATGGAACTGGGTATTCCGGTTGTTATGGCTGTTAATATGTCAGACCTTGTTGAAAAGTCAGGCGACAAGATACATGTCGATAAATTAAGTGCAAAGCTCGGTTGTGAAGCATGTGAGATTTCAGCACTGAAAGGAACAGGCATTGATGTAGCGGTTAAGAAAGCAATCGCTGCAGCAAAGGCTAACAAGTCTGTAGCACCTGTTCATGAGTTCAGCGAAGAGGTTGAGAAGTATATCACAGCAGCAGGCAATAAGCTTGGCACTGATGTCAAAGAAGAGCAGAAGCGTTTCTTTGCAATCAAGCTTCTGGAAAAAGATGATAAGATCATTGAGCAGATGCAGTCCAAAGTAGATGTGTCTGCAGAGATCGAAGATATGGAGAAAGAATTTGATGATGATACAGAAAGTATTATTACAAATGAAAGATATGTATATATCTCTTCTATCATTGATGCCTGCTACACAAAGAACAAAAAGAGAACAATGTCTACATCGGATAAGATCGATAAGTGGGTAACAAACAGATGGTTAGCACTCCCTATCTTTGCACTGGTCATGTTTATTGTATATTATGTATCCGTTACAACAGTAGGCGCTATTTTAACAGACTGGACAAATGATACATTGTTCGGCGAGTGGATTGTTCCGGGTGTTCAGTCAGCACTGGAATCTGTCAATTGTGCAGATTGGCTTACAAGCCTGATCGCAGATGGTGTTGTAAGTGGTGTCGGTGCAGTTCTTGGTTTCGTACCACAGATGCTTGTACTGTTTATTTTCCTTGCATTCCTTGAGTCCTGCGGTTATATGGCTCGTGTTGCTTTCATCATGGATCGTATTTTCCGTAAATTCGGTCTTTCCGGAAAATCCTTCATTCCAATGCTGATCGGCAGCGGATGTGGTGTTCCGGGTGTTATGGCTTCCCGTACGATCGAGAATGACAGAGACCGTAAGATGACGATCATGACAACAACATTTGTTCCTTGTGGAGCAAAGCTTCCTATCATCGCATTGATCGCCGGAGCATTCTTCCAGAATGCAGGATGGGTTTCATGGTCTGCATACTTCGTTGGTATCGCAGCGATCATCTGCTCCGGTATTATCTTAAAGAAAACAAAAATGTTCGCAGGAGAGCCTGCTCCATTCGTTATGGAGCTGCCTGCATATCACTGGCCGACAGTTGGTAATGTACTCAGAAGCATGTGGGAAAGAGGCTGGTCATTTATCAAAAAGGCTGGTACAATCATTTTATTATCTACAATCGTACTTTGGTTTTTACAGGGATTTGGCTGGATCGATGGCAGCTTTACAATGCTCGAGGCAGAGCAGCTCAATGACAGTATCTTAGCTAAGATCGGTAATGTGATCGCTCCTATCTTCGCTCCGCTTGGTTTTGGAAACTGGAAGATGGCAGTTGCAACCGTTACAGGTCTGATCGCAAAAGAGAACGTTGTTGCTACATTCGGTATCCTCTTCGGCTATGGCGAAGTAGCAGAAGACGGTGCAGAAATCTGGCAGGTGCTTTCACAGACCATCACACCTGTTGCAGCTTATGGTTTCCTGGTATTTAACCTGTTATGTGCTCCTTGTTTCGCAGCAATGGGTGCTATCAAGAGAGAAATGAACAATGCAAAATGGTTCTGGTTTGCAATCGGTTATCAGACAGTTCTGGCATACGTAGTTGCACTTTGCATCTACCAGATCGGTACACTGATCACAACAGGCGTATTCGGAATCGGAACAGTTGTAGCATTCCTTCTTGTTCTTGGTTTCCTGTATCTGTTATTCAGACCATATAAAGAAAGTAAGACATTAAATGTAAGCATTGATAAGAAAGCATTTGCAAAATAAATGCTGATCCGGAGGTGATCAAATGGGTACCGTTTTAGTACTTGCAATCTTAATCGTGATAGTCGGATGTATCATCCGCAGCATGATAAAGGATAAGAAAGCAGGAAAATCCCTGCAGTGTGGAGGTAACTGCAAAAACTGTCACGGTGGCTGTCATTAAATGCCATGGGAGGTAATATATGCGGAAAGAAATGATCATTCAGCGCCTGAAAGAGCGTGGTTGTCGCATTACAAAGCAGCGACTGTTATTGCTTGACATTATACTGGAAGAAGATTGCTGCTGCTGTAAAGAGATTTATTATAAAGCATCCAAAAAGGATCAGAATATCGGTCCGGCCACTGTGTATCGTATGATCAATACACTGGAGGAGATCGGTGCGATCACAAGAAGAAGTACCTTTACGGTCAATCTTCCACCGGAAGAAGAAAAAACAGCCGTTTGAAGTGAAGAATTACAGAAATAAATATCGGAAAGACCGGAGTCCTGTGCTCCGGTCTTTTTGACGCTTTGCTCATAAATAGAAAGAAATAGAAAGATTTTACTACAAATCTATACAGAACGGACTAACAGGAATAAAATAAGAAAGAAAAACAATAGTAATGAAAAGATAAGGGGAAAGCTATGAAGAAAAGAGTAAGTTTTCTGGTGCTTGCGCTGCTGATCGCAATCAGCGGCTGCGGAAAAAGTGAGAGCAGTTTGAATGGACAGGACAGCAGTGAAGAAATAAATGCAAATGGAATCGGAGAAGATGAAGAACAGGTGGATCAGACAAAAGGAACCGTAGACGCAGAAAATGCTCTGGCAGAATATGCCCTGCATCTAAATGGCAGTAATCTGGATGGCGTATCCTTTACCTATACAAAGACAGAGGATGGTATGTGGCAGAGAAGTTCCCTGGATGACAGTCCGTTTCAGACAGCGGGGAATCTGGATTTTGTGCTCCGGGATTTTGATGGGGATGGTAGTGAGGAACTGCTTACCTATGATATGGAGAAGAGAGATGGAGACTGGGCAGTCACAGCCAGCATGTATGAGCAAAAAGATGGACAGGTGCAGAAAGCAGATACCAAAACTTTGCTGGAAAAGGCATTTTCTTTCTGTGACAGCGGGGATGTCAGATTTTTCCTGAAGGATGACAAGTATATCTGCATGGACAGCGGGCTTTCCTGCTTTGTCATTGCGGATGGGATGCAGTATGCGGTCAAAGCCTACAGCTATAATGGAGAAAAGCTGGTGGAGATGGCAAATGAAGAACTGCAGGGTTCCGATTTTTATGAGGTCGGTCATTCCATGACAGAATATGTGGATCAGCTGAATACGATGGGCTTTTCCAAAACAGCAGCAGCTGTGTATGACAGAGATGTACTCCGCGTCTGTGCGGCGGACAGTGGCATTACCTTTTTATCAAAGATCCTGCTGCATCATTCCTATCTGGAAGAGGATAAGACATGGGCATATGATCCATACGCTTATATGGAATTTGTAGAGGGCGAAGAAGCGGAAGATGCTTATGTGTTACCTGAAAGTAACGAAAAAGAGCTGTCAGCGGATGAATTGAGAGATCTGGGAGAAGACAGGCTTCGTATTGCCAGAAATGAAATCTATGCCAGATACGGCAGAAGCTTTCAGGATGAAGCGTTAGCGCAGTATTTCCAAAAGAAAGCATGGTATTGCCAGAGCGAAACTATAGATGATACAGTCCTCTCAGAAACGGAGCTTGCAAACCGCGATCTGATCCTGCAGGCGGAGCAGAATGCGGCGTTAGAAGACCGCATGCTACCGGAGCAGTATCAGCCGGCGTATGAAAAGCAGGATACGGAAACAGAAAAGAATATGGAAGATTTGCTGAACACCACAGCCTACAACGGTTTCTTAAGCAGAACGTATCAGAATGTGAAGGACGCGGAGCTGGGAGAGATTTTCTATAATGGAGCCGGTATTTCAGGCAGTGCAGGAGTCTTACAGGAAGAACTGAAAGCGGAATATCTGAAGGTCAGTGGACAGGCGGAGATCTATACAGATTTTATGGCATTGTCTGAGCAGGAAATGGAAGTCCTTCTGCAGAACGAAACAGGTCTTGCGATGGCAGATTTCAATCACCGGATCGGCTGGTATTATCTGCCCACTTACGGCGCATTTGCAAAGGAAGTCAGTGATACCAACTTCAAGCAGATCGAGGTGCAGGATGTATATTATAATAAAGCAGTAGATGTTTACTCTGTACTTTACAGAACACCGGAGATTATGGATGAAAACGGAGAAGAGGGTTTGTACCGGGTAACATTAAAGCGAGCGGGAGATCACTGGCAGATCATGGCAAATACGGAAATCTGACAGACAGGTGGAATCCTGCAAAATGCTGTCTGCTATCACAGAATTTTACAAACCGCCCGGTTGCTTCTTTATGAGATGATTTCATGGAAAGGTTGACACAGCAGAAACAATGCCTTATAATCGTTCTAAAAAGAACGATAAAAGAGGAGAAAATGTATTTCTGGGATAAGCATAAAACAGTTACAAGCTATTATGAAGTGCTTTCCGGTGAGGTGTGTGACCGGTATGGCTTAACGCAGATGGAATATGATATACTGATGTTCCTGCATAACAATCCACAGCATAATACCGCTGCAGAAATTGTAAAGATCAGAAAATCAACAAAATCTCATGTTTCAACTTCATTGAAAAAGCTGGAAGAGAAAGGTCTTGTTGAAAGAATACAAAGTGAAGATAATAAAAAGCATATTGAGATTGTTTTGCTGGATCAGGCAGAGGAAATTGTGGAAGCAGGAATAAATGCACAAAAACAGTTTGCAAAAAATGTTTTAAGCGGAATGACAGAAGAAGAAAAGCAAATGTGTATGAATGTATTTGAAAAGATCTGCAATAATGCGGAAGAACGTTTAAGAGAGCATAAGGAGAACGCAAATGAAAACTAAGTTTTGTGTAAAGAAAGATGTAATGGAAGCGATATTTGATACGGCATATTTGATTTTTGATCTGGTTGCCGCAATTTTATTTTTTATATTCTCACAGGGAAATATGCTGTTTATTCTTTATGGAGTATTAACATTAACACTTTGCGGAGGGGATGCTTTTCATCTGGTGCCAAGAATTATCAGAGCAGTACATGGAAGTAATGATAAAATAAAGAGACAGTTGGGAATCGGATTGCAGGTATCGTCTATTACAATGACAGTATTTTATATTATTTTGATGTATATCTGGAAATTTACATTCCCGGAATTAAAAATGCCGGCAATAATTGAAGCAATAATTTGGATATCTGCAGTCGTCAGAATTGTAATATGCATGTTCCCACAGAATAACTGGTGTACCGATGAAGGAAATATGAAATTATCTATCATCAGAAATGTGGTCTTTGCAGTTACCGGTATAGGGGTAATTATTTTATATATAATTTCCGGGAATACTTATGGATATCATATGACAAGGATGGTTGCAGCCATTATTATTTCTTTTGGCTGTTATCTTCCGGTAACTTTGCTGAGTAAATCAAAACCAAAGGTCGGACTATTAATGATTCCAAAGACTTGTGCATATATGTGGGTTATTGCGATGGGACTACAGCTTATGTTTTAAAAGCTGTAAAAGAATAAAAAAGGGAGGATATCAGAATGAAGATAGAAAACTTTGTAAGGCTTATGACAGGGCGATTTGATAATAAAGAACAATTTACAGAAATGAAAAAAGCCGGGAAAATGTTTCCGTATGCACAGCATGTAAATACAGTATGCAACGATAAAATTAAAAATATGCCCGAAGATTTTACAGGGATATTTATTGTAGAGGAAAGTTATTATGAGACGGATGGAAAATGTCATGCTTCACCTCATTTGTTCCTTATTACAGAGAATAAGGATGGAATCATGCTATCATCCTATGAAATACCTGTGGGAGAAGACAAGACTAAGTTTTCCTATGATTCCATGAAGTCTGTAGATTACGGAGAACTTAAAAAATCTGTGAAGTTTACACCGGCACTATATCGGGAAAAGGATGGCTGCTGGGAAGGGGGAAGTGTGAGCCGTTTTACGCCGGTTATGACATTCCGGTTATGGGAGAAGTTTTCAGATGAATGTCTGGAGGTGTCGGAAAGCATGGAAGTGAACGGAAACAGAACCTTTGGATATGATGTCCCGATTATTTACAAAAGAGTAAGATAAAGTATAAGACTGGACAAAAGCCATCAACTGACCGATATATAAAATAGATACGTATCACAGAAAACGGTCAGGGAGAAACAAGAGTATGGTAATTCAGAAAACAGATCAGACAATGCAGGCAGTTCAGAATGAGAATCTGCAAAAAAGTGCGGGAAAAAGAAATAGAAGAGCGCAGAATACACAAAACACGAAGAAAAATGTGGACGGAAGATTTCTGATCGCAGGATCTTCCAAGGAGCAGATCGAAAAGAAACGTAAGCTGGCACAGAAGCAGGCAATGAAGCTTGTCAAAGATGCCTTTTCCGGGGATCAGGCGACAAAACAGAATATAGAGGATCTGAAAGCACAGAAGGCGGAAAAGGTCGCAGAATATCAGGAAAAAATGCAGCAGATCGGCAATATTTCTGCGGAAAAGGATAAGCTGCGGGAAACGTATGGGATATCGAAGGATTCGCAGGAGCAGAAGGATCTGGAGCTTTTGGAAAAATACCAGAATAATAAGCTGGGTTTCTTTTCAGATGATTTCAGTAAAGAAGAGATTGACCGGTTAAAGGAACTGGCAAATGAACCTAGGACGGAATATCAGAAACAGGTACTTTCTTTAAATGGGAAAAAAGCTGCTTTGCAGTCAGATGCAGATCTTATGCAGCAGCAGATCATGGTGCTGACGCAAAATCAGTCGGATGCCAAGGTGGATCAGTTAAAATCCCAGGATATGTTAAAAGCCGGAGATGCTGCGGAAGAGATCAGGAAAGCTGCATCGGACGAGATCGTTGGTATGGTGATCGCGGATGCCAAAGAAAAGCTGGATAAAGAACTGGAAGAGAAGAAAGCAGAAGCCGAGAAGAAGGCTGAAGAAAAAGAAGAACAGGACGAGCGGATCGAAAAGGCAAAAGAAGAACGGAAAGAAGACAGAGAGATGATCGAGGGAGATCTGGATGCGGAAAAGCTGCAGGCAGATGCCAGTTTTCAGAAACAGTCCGTTACGCAGTCTGAGGAGACAACGCAACGGATCAATCAGATCATGAAGAAGAATCACCTGATCAATGAGGATCTGAAGGGTATCGAGATCGATGTAAATTTTTAAAGATATTTGCGCAGGCCTTTTGGATAATGATTTTTCATAATAGAGCCTGCCAGTTTGCCCCAGCCAAGGCTGTAACCGTCGATACAGATCAGATACCAGCCATTTTTCCCTTCGTATGGGAATGTTTCGCCGGATAGGAAGCGGATAGCGGTCTGTAACTGCAGTGGATCAGAAACGTCTAGGTTTACATAATTTATGACCTGTTCAGGGCGCAGGGAAAGAGCCAGTGCATGACCCGGGATAAAACGTTTTCCGGAGAGCTGCCCTAAGTGAAGCCCGGCGCGCAGTATCTTCAGTCCGTGCAGGGAAGGTGCCTGATCAGGCAGCAGGTAGATCTGTTCCCCAAAGGTTGTCAGGCGGCCGGAGAGCGGATCGACAAGCATATCGTGTAAAAAAGAGGATAAGAGAGAATAATCCTGAGAGATCGCACCATTTGACTTGGTGCGGTCTCTTTTTTTGGAAACCTGACGATCAGAATTTTTGTTCTTTTTGCCGGGAAGAATGACTTCATGACCGGGGAGCAGAAGATCACCGGCGGAAGGACTGCATGACGCAGTGCCTGCCTGTGCGTGATCGGCAGTATTTTCACCTTTCTCGAGAACTGCAACGAAATGCCCTTCTCCATGGAGCTTATGCGGCCAGAGACGGATGGCAGATTGTGCGTCTTTTATGAGTCCATGCTGCATACCATCATACAGAGGAACCTGTATGAGCCGGTAGATCGGATGAGAGTCTAAAAACTGCAGGATGCACTGTTCATCTTCCTCCGGCGAAAAAGTACAGGTCGAATATACCATGCGTCCGCCCATTCGGAGCATCAGGTCTGCCTGCTCTAAGATCTCCTGCTGCCTTTGGGCACACAGGGCTACATTTTCAGGGCTCCACTGCAAAATGGCTTCGTCATTTTTGCGGAACATGCCCTCGCCGGAGCAGGGCGCATCTACCATGATCCGGTCAAAAAAGAGCGGAAAATGAGCAGAGAGCTCTGCCGGTGCCATGTTTGTGACGATCGCATTGGAAATGCCCATGCGTTCTATATTTTCTGACAGAATGCGGGCTCTGGCAGGATGGATCTCATTGCTGATCAGAAGTCCCTGCCCCCGCATGGCGCCTGCGATCTGTGTGCTTTTTCCACCGGGCGCAGCGCAAAGATCCAGTATCTTTTCACCGGGCTGTGCGTCTAAATAGGCAGCAGGTGCCATCGCACTCGGTTCCTGGATATAGTAGGCACCGGCTTCGTGATATGGGGATTTGCCCGGGTGCAGCTCCTGTGGATAATAAAATCCTGTGGAGCACCATGGTACAGGCGTAAGCGTGCAGCCAAGGTGGGAAAACAAGGTGTCCGCATCTCCTTTTAATGGGTTTATGCGAAGTGCCTGATAATGATCTTGGTCATAGCTTTGTATAAATGATTCATATTCGCTTTTTTCGGGTAAAAGCTGTTGCATACGCGAAAGGAAAGCTTCGGGTAACGGAAATGCCATACATAATCTCCTAACATGATTGCTTCCTGATCCGGAAGCAGTATTCATCTGTTTTCTTATTATATAGGGTTTGCGCCAAATGAGCAAGACAGACGGTGGGAGTATCCTCCTATTTACAGACAGGGATAGTGTCGATATAATGGAGCTGAAAGAGAGAGTATATCATGCAGAACAAGAAGAAAAAACGGAAAAAGAAAAATCAGAAAATGGTACTTTGGAGCAGCTTAGGGGTTCTGTTTGCCTTTCTACTGGGGCTTTTGATCGCAGGCAGCGTATATTGCAGCAGCCATTTCATCAAGGGAACGATCATTAATGAAATTGATGCGTCAGGACTGACGATGGAGGAGTTGGAAAGCCGGATGCGGGAATATGTCCTGACTGTGAGGGAGCGGACAGGAGAGGGCAGTTACATCACAGAAACGATCACGGGAGATCAGATCGGCGTAACGGTTTCCAATACAGACGAACTCAACGGAATTTTGAAACAGCAAAATATTCTGAAGGCGATTTCTTCTTATATAAAGGGAGAGCAGCATGTATATACCGTAGAGAATCTGTATGCCTATGTGGACAGTGCCCTGATGACTGCGATACTGAAGCTGCAGGGCTTTCAGGAAAGCTTTGTGACAGGGCCGGAGAATGCCCATATTTCAGAATATGATCCACAGACCGGTTATCGGATCGTACCGGAGATACGGGGAAATGTACTGAACCAGACCAAGACGATCCAGACAGTGGAGACGGCAGTTGATGCTCTGCTCACAGAGATAGATTTAGAGAAAGCGGGCTGCTACGAGGAACCATCCGTCTATGCGGATGATGCAAAGCTGACAGAGCGTCTTGCACAGATGAAGCAGTATACGGATCTGCGTATTGTGTATCATTTCGGACAGCAGGAGGAAGTCATTGATGGCAGTGTACTTTCCGGGTGGCTGTTGGTCGATGAAGAGACAAATAAGGTCAGTGTATCGGAGGAGAAGATAGATGATTTTGTTGTCATGCTGCGTAAGAAATATGACACGATTTTTCGAAGCAGAGAATTTCAGACGAGCTATGGCAAAACGATCACGATCGAAGGCGGTGATTACGGCTGGTGGATGAATTACAGCCAGGAGCAGGAGCAGCTGAAAGAAATGATCCGGAATGGGGAAAGCGGAGAGCGTATCCCTGTTTATTATCAGACAGCGGCAGTATATGGCAGTCAGGACTATGGCAATACATATATTGAGATCAATCTGACCGCACAGCATCTTTTCTTATATGTAAACGGAGAAAAGAAAATCGAATCCGAGTTTGTATCCGGGAATGCGGCAAGAGGCTTTGATACACCGGCGGGTATTTACGGTATTACCTATAAAGAGCAGGATGCCATGCTGGTAGGGGAAAATTATGAAACACCGGTTTCTTACTGGATGCCATTCAATGGCAATATCGGACTGCATGATGCAATCTGGAGAGACAGCTTTGGGGCGGATATTTACAAAAAGAGTGGTTCTCACGGCTGCATTAATATGCCTTATCTGAAGGCGAAGGAATTATATGGGGAGATCGCAAAGGGAACGCCTGTCATCTGCTATTACCTGGACGGAACGGAATCGGAGCAGACGATCGGTCAGCCGGATGCGGAAAAGGCGCAGGCAGTTGTTGATTCGATCGCCAAGATCGGAACCGTTACAAAGGACAGCAAAAAGAAAATAGAACGCGCAAGACAGCTGTACAACGATGCACCTGCTGCGCAGCGGGAATACGTAACAAATTATGAAGTACTCACCGCTGCGGAAGAAGCATATCAATCGCTTAAGAAGTGATGCGTGAGCTGCTCAAGCCAGATCGCAATGGATGGATTCAGTTCCTGTGAATAGAGAACCTCTTTTGCACGAACCGGTTCATCCGTGATCAGGCAGTCGATACCGAGGCTGAACATGCGCTCCATGTCTTCGCGTTCATTGACTGTCCAGGCATAAACTGCTTTGCCGTTTGCATGCATATGATTGACCAGCTTACGGGTAATAAATGAAGATTTAATACTGAAACCATCGATATAGCTGAGGTTTTGGTAATTTCCGTAAGCAACAGGTAACAGATAGATCGTCTGGATGGAATCATCCAGCGATTTTATTTTTTTCAGGGAATCCAGTTTCTTGGCAGCAACCACGCAGTGCTCCGCATAGTCATGGGATTCGATCAGAGCAACCACGCCTGCTTCCAGGCCGGTATCGGATATATTTGTTTTCAGTTCGATATTCAGATCGATCCTGTCCTTACAAAGTGTCAGCACTTCATCCAGTGTACAGATTTTTTCGCCTTGGTAGGCGGGAGAAAAGTGAGAACCGAAATCCAGAGAGAGAAGCTCCTCATAGGTCAGGTCGGAAACGTTTTTGTCGATACCGGTCAGACGTTTTAAGTTGGTATCATGCACCACGACAATGACATGATCCTTTGTCTGCTGGACATCGAGCTCAATGCAGTCTGCCTGATTGTCGATCGCAGACTGAAAGGCGGCAAGTGTATTTTCAGGTGCATTGTGGCTGTCACCGCGGTGAGCGGTAATAGTCGGTGTGGAAAGCAGGATATTCTGGGTCCAGAAGATGCTCGTATTCTTTAACAGATCCAGATAATAAAAGTTGAAGCCTGCGGCAAGGATCACCAGAAGCAGAAGCAAACGCTTACTGATCCTGACCAGAACAGAACGGCTTTCCGGAACCGGTGCAGGGACTTCTTCCTTCTGCTTCAGCAGCTGTCTGTAATAGAGTGCACTTAAATAAGAAAATGTCAGTGGGATACTGAACAGAATGTAAAGCTCGAACAAAAAGGACAGGATCGAGCTGAAGATCATATAGATTGTGCTGCTGTTAAAATGGTCTGTCAGGACAAACCGGACAAAGAAAAGGCTCAGCATAAAGCAAAGCAGCAGGATCACCGCCAGAACAGCCAGAATCAGGATGTTCCAGGCAAGGAGCTGCAGTGCTGTATGGAAATAGTGTCGTTTTGTCAGCTCTCTGCAGTGTGCCCTTGCTTCTTTGAAGCTCCCCGGCTCTAAGCAGTAACAGTGAAGACTTAAGCAGTAACGGATCGAAAGAAGCAGACAGATTACAAGGATTACACAGAGCACGTGAAATACAGTCTGATTCGACCGGATATAATACAGGATAAAATCAGGGATCGTCACGCTTGTAAAATAGCCGGACAGGATGGTGATGTTTGTCAGTGGAATGAGAAACAGGGAAAACAGGAACAGACTGCGGTTATGCTGCCTGATACTTTTTTTTAATATGAAGAGCCCACGACTGAGCATATCGGTCAGAGAAATTGTCTGGCCGTGATAAGAGGCATGAAAAGCCGGGATCAGACAAAAAATTTCAAATACAGTGATGACAGAAAGTAAAAGCAGGACAAAGCACAGAATCACGATCGTGGTCGGACGCACCAGATAAGAAAAGATACGATCTCCGGATAAATAATGATATCCTGCAAGGCGCAGAGAGAGCTGGAAGCATGCGGTAACGCATGGCAGCATCAGTGCGATGCAGAATAAGCGGTATACGATTTCAAAGCCTACGATGGAACGCAGGTTTTTCTTTAATAAATAAAAGCTTTGCTGAAAAGTGTTCATGCTGTCATTCCCTGTCTGTGATCTACCTGTCTAGTGTACTGCAAATTTTCGGTGAAAACAAGGAAAAACAGAGATGCATTCGTTGACAGGTTTCGTCAGAAAGGGTATTCTAAAGGAATAGAAAAGATAGTAGCGAAAGAATGGAACAGATCAATATGCGAAAATATACAATGCGGAAATCTTCCGCGGCCCTTCTGGCAGTCCTGCTTGCAGGTTGTCTTGTGGCATGCGGAAAGAAAACAACCAATACAGACGCCGGAATGGAAGCGATCAGTGCACAGAATTATGAGCAGGCACGAACCTGTTTTGATAAGGCAATCCTCGAAGGTGAAGATCTGCAGCTTGCCTACAGAGGGCAGGGACTTGCCTATATGGGGCAGACCGATTATGAGAGTGCGATCGAAAGTTTTGACCGCGCTTTGCAGAACGGCGGGATGTTTGTCAGCGATCGGGAAGTGGACATCAATTATTATCTTGCTACAGCGCAGTATAAAAACGGACAACTGTCAGATGCGATCCAGACGCTTGATGCGATCGCAGGCGTGCGTAAGGGACAGGATATGGTCTATTATCTGCGTGGCAGCATTAAAATGGAAAACGGAGACTATGACGGAGCAGTCAAGGATCTGAATGAAGCACTTTCTAAAAGTAAAAACAGCATTCCGATGACGATCCGTGTATATGAAACCTTTGCGGATAACGGACACGAGCAGGAAGGACAGTCTTATCTGAGTTCTGCGATCGAAAACAGACTCGATGCCATGACAGATTATGAAAAAGGTGTTGTCTATTATTATAGCAGGGATTATGAAAATGCCCGCAACTTTTTAGAACTTGCAAAAAGTGGTGCAAAGGAAACAAGCAGTGACACGCTTCTGATGCTGGGTAAGACGTATGAGCAGCTCGGTGACAGCAATTATGCGGCAAGTCTGTATGAAAAATACCTGGCAGAAAACGATGCGGATCCGGTCATCTATAACCAGCTTGGATTATGTAAACTGGAGACGGAAGATTATGAGGCGGCGCTTACCGCGATCAACAGTGGTTTGTCCGTTACGGAAAATAATTCCGTAACACAAGAACTCCGTTTCAACCAGATCGTTGCCTATGAACATCTTGGAAATTTCAAAAAGGCTGCAGCCCTGATGAACAGCTATTTAGACAGTTATCCGGATGATGCGGCGGCGATCCGCGAAAATGAATTCTTAAAGACAAGATAAGTTTTGCCACTATATCTTGTGTTGACATAACAATGTTAACATAAGATATAGTGGTTTTCTTTTGCCTTTATATTGACTTTGCATACCCGCAATGCTACAATAAAACTAATCGGCGCATATGCAGTTATGTTAACTGATGGGGTAAAAATGTAGTAGAAAGGGAGATTTCATGTTAAAGGTAATCAAAAGAAACGGTGACACAGCGGAGTTTGACTTAAAGCGGATCAGTGATGCGATCATGAAGGCATTTGTTGCAACAGATGTGCAGTATACGAATGATATTGTGGATTTATTAAGTCTCCGTGTCACAGCAGATTTTCAGGAAAAGGTAAAAGACGAAGAGGTGCATGTAGAGGATGTACAGGACAGCGTAGAGCGTGTGCTGGAGCAGGCCGGTTACTCACAGGTAGCCAAGGCTTACATTCTTTACAGAAAACAGCGTGAAAAACTGCGTACCATGAAATCTACGATCTTGGATTATAAAGATGTGGTAAACGGCTATGTAAAGGTAGAGGACTGGCGTGTCAAGGAAAATTCCACCGTAACATATTCTGTCGGCGGACTGATCTTAAGCAATTCCGGCGCAGTAACTGCCAATTACTGGCTTTCAGAGATTTATGATGAAGAAATAGCGGAGGCACACAGAAATGCGGATATCCATATCCATGATCTGTCCATGCTGACAGGCTATTGCGCAGGCTGGAGCTTAAAGCAGCTCATCACAGAAGGACTTGGCGGCATTACCGGCAAGATCACATCCGCACCGGCAGCACATCTTTCCGTATTGTGTAATCAGATGGTAAACTTTCTCGGCATTATGCAGAACGAATGGGCAGGCGCACAGGCATTTTCTTCTTTTGATACGTATCTGGCTCCATTTGTCAAGGTGGACAGCCTGACATATCCGGAAGTAAAGAAATGTATCGAAGCATTTATTTATGGTGTCAATACACCGAGCCGCTGGGGCACGCAGGCGCCGTTTTCCAATATCACACTGGACTGGACGGTTCCGAACGATCTGGCAAATCTGCCGGCGATCGTAGGCGGCAAAGAGATGGACTTCACCTATGGTGACTGCAAGCAGGAAATGGATATGATCAACAAGGCATTCATCGAGACGATGATCGAAGGCGATGCCAACGGACGCGGTTTCCAGTATCCGATCCCGACTTACTCCATTACAAAGGATTTTGACTGGTCCGATACAGAGAACAACCGTCTCTTGTTTGAAATGACTTCCAAATATGGTACACCGTATTTTTCCAACTATATCAACTCCGATATGGAGCCATCCGATGTCAGATCCATGTGCTGCAGACTGCGTCTGGATCTGAGAGAGCTGCGTAAAAAGACAGGTGGTTACTTCGGTTCCGGCGAAAGCACGGGAAGTGTCGGTGTTGTTACGATCAATATGCCAAGGATCGCGTATCTGTCAACAAGCAAGGATGATTTTTACCGCCGGCTGAATAAGATGATGGATATTGCAGCCCGTTCCTTAAAGATCAAACGTGGTGTTATCTCAAAGCTGCTGGATGAAGGTTTATATCCTTACACAAAGCGGTATCTGGGCAACTTTGACAACCATTTTTCCACGATCGGCCTGATCGGTATGAACGAGGTCGGCTTAAATGCCAACTGGCTGCGTGCGGATCTTTCCGACAAGCATACACAGGAATTTACAAAAGAAGTGCTGAACCATATGCGTGAGCGCCTTTCCGATTATCAGGAAATGTACGGTGATCTTTACAATCTGGAAGCAACACCGGCAGAGAGTACGACTTACCGCCTGGCAAAGCATGATAAAAAGAGATGGCCGGGCATCAAGACGGCAGGACATCCGGGAGATACACCGTATTACACGAATTCTTCTCATCTGCCGGTTGATTATACCGTGGACATATTCGATGCACTGGATATCCAGGACGAGCTGCAGACGCTATACACATCCGGTACGGTATTCCATGCATTCTTAGGCGAGAAGCTTCCGGACTGGAAAGCTGCTGCTAACCTTGTAAAGACGATCGCAGAAAATTATAAGCTGCCTTATTATACGTTGTCTCCGACTTACTCTATCTGTAAGGAGCACGGTTATCTGGCAGGAGAGGTCAAAATCTGTCCGCACTGTGGCAAACCGACCGAGGTTTACAGTCGTATCACAGGCTATTACAGACCGGTGCAGAACTGGAATGACGGTAAATTACAGGAATATGCAAACAGAACAGAGTACAGGCTGGACAGATCTGTATTAAAGAGACCGGTTTCCAGTGTGGTAACGTTATCCGGTTATGATCAGGATGTCAAGGTTTCTGTCGGAACACCGGAAAATGTAAAGTATTTATTTACGACAAAGACCTGTCCGAATTGTAAGCTGGCAAAGGAATATCTGCAGGGAATCGCATACGTACCGATCGATGCGGAAGAAAATATGGAGCTGGCAGTCCGCTATGGCGTGATGCAGGCACCGACACTGGTTGTTGTCAGTGGGGATTCTCATAAAAAGTATGTCAATGCATCCAATATTAAGAAGTATGCAGACAGTCTTGCGGCAGAGACTGCGAATCTGTAAGCGGGATCAAAGTATCCTGAAATGAAATCAACATAAGGAGAAACAGCATGATTAACAAATTAGTCGAAAATATCAAAAAGACGGGAGCACCGATTGTAGTCGGACTGGATCCGATGATGAAGTTTATCCCGGAGTTTATTACAAAAAAGGCATTTGCGGAATACGGAGAAACGCTCGAAGGTGCTGCAGAAGCAATCTGGCAGTACAATAAGGGAATCGTGGATGCGATCTATGATCTGGTTCCGGCAGTAAAACCACAGATCGCCATGTATGAGCAGTTTGGTATTCCGGGACTTGTTGCATTTGATAAAACAGTCAAATACTGCAAGGAAAAGGGACTGATCGTGATCGGTGATATCAAGCGTGGTGATATCGGTTCTACCTCAGCAGCCTATGCAACAGGGCATCTTGGCAAGGTGCAGGTAGGAAGCAAATCCTACTATGGCTTTGACGAAGATTTTGCAACCGTCAATCCTTATCTGGGAAGCGACGGCGTAAAACCGTTCATTGATGTATGTAAGGAAGAGAAAAAGGGTATTTTTGTTCTGGTAAAGACATCCAATCCGAGCAGCGGAGAATTTCAGGATCGTATTATTGACGGTGCACCGCTGTATGAGTGGGTCGGACATCAGGTTGATGAATGGGGCAAAGAACTGATGGGAGATACTTACAGTTATGTTGGTGCTGTTGTCGGTGCAACTTATCCGGAAATGGGACGTGTCCTGCGTGATATTATGCCAAAGGCTTATATTCTGGTACCCGGCTATGGTGCACAGGGCGGCAAAGGCAAGGATCTTGTCCACTTCTTTAATAAAGACGGACTTGGCGCGATCGTAAACAGTTCGCGTGGTATTATTGCCGCTTATCAGAATGATTTGTATAAGGAACGGTTTACACCGGAAAATTATGCGGATGCATCCAGGGCAGCAGTACTGGATATGAAAGAAGATATTGCCTCTGCACTGGCTTAGTGCGATGGTTTTTTGTATATGAGATGATTGTTCCTGTCTCATTTTACAGGAGCATACAGGTCATAAGTCTACATTTTTCTTATTGAGAAAAGTTATCAGCTGCAGGCGCGGGTTAGAGTTGGCTATCCGCCCGTGCCGGTGCTATAATAGCACCCATAATAAGATACAGATAGAGAAAGGTGTGGATATTATGAGTAACATTTTCAAAGAAATTAACTGGAAAAAAACAGGTATCTTTGCGGCAGGAGTAGCATTTGGTACAGCCGGCATCAAGATCTTATCAAGTAAGGATGCAAAGAAAGTATATACAAACTGTACTGCAGCAGCACTCAGAGCAAAGGACTTTGTTATGAAGACAGTTTCTACTGTACAGGAGAACGCTGAAGATATTTATGCAGATGCTAAGAGCATAAATGAAGAAAGAGCCCTGCAGCAGGAACAGGAATTTGCAGCAGATGCACAGGAAGCATCTGAAGACGCGGAATAATTTAGAAAAAGAGGGAGCACCTGCTAAGGCGGGTGCTCCTTTGTGGTGAGGTAAGGATAGCTTATGAAGTTTACAATCAAGCATGAAGCAAGGGGAAGAATGCGTATCCATCTTGTGCAGTACCGCATGAGTTATGCGCAGGCAGACCTGCTTCTATACTATTTACATACACAGCCGCAGGTAAAAGAGGCGAAGGTGTATGAGCGGACAGGAGACGCCGTGGTCGTTTATACAGGTGACAGACAACAGATCATTGATCTGCTTCTGGCATTTGCCTATGAAGAAGTAAAAGCACCTGCGGGGCTGATCGAAAATTCAGGAAGAGCGTTAAATGCAGATTATCAGGAAAAACTGATCGGTCATGTAGTAAAGCATTATGCGATCAAATGGCTGCTTCCGCTGCCACTCCGTTCCTGCTATGTCATCTGGCAATCACTGAAGTATATGAAAGAAGGTGTGAAGACACTTCTGAAGGGCAGGATCGAGGTACCGGTGCTGGATGCGACAGCGATTGCGGTATCTGTTTTAAGAAATGATACGGACACAGCAGGTTCGATCATGTTTCTGCTCGGTTTCGGTGAACTGCTGGAAGAGTGGACACATAAAAAGTCAATCGATAATCTGGCAAGAAGCCTGTCCCTGCATGTGACAAAAGCATGGAAAAAGGTAGATGGGACAGAGTTTCTGGTGTCTGTCGATGAAATTGAAACAGGAGAGCAGGTTGTTGTGCATATGGGTAATGTCATTCCGTTTGACGGTGTGGTGGCAGAAGGGGAAGCACTGGTCAACCAGGCGTCACTGACCGGCGAAGCCACGGCTGTCAGAAAAGCAGAGGGCGCATCTGTATATGCGGGCACTGTGATGGAAGAGGGCACACTGACGATCACAGTCAGCAAGGTCGGAAGTGACAGCAAGTTTGAAAAGATCGTGAAGATGATCGAAGAATCGGAGAAAATGAAATCCAATGTAGAAGGCAAGGCAGCCCATCTGGCAGACAAGCTTGTGCCTTACAGCCTTGGCGCAACAGCACTGACATACCTTCTGACAAGAAATGCCACAAAGGCACTTTCCATTCTGATGGTGGATTTCTCCTGCGCACTCAAGCTCGCAATGCCGATTTCCGTGCTTTCCGCGATCCGCGAGGCAGGCAGCCATCACATTACCGTAAAGGGCGGCAAGTTCTTAGAAGCAATGGCAGAAGCCGATACGATCGTATTTGATAAGACCGGAACACTGACAAAGGCATGTCCGACTGTAGCATCTGTGGTATCCTTCTGTGATAAGACTTCGGATGAGCTTTTGCGTATTGCAGCCTGTCTGGAAGAGCATTTTCCACATTCTATGGCGAAAGCGGTCGTTGATGCTGCGACACAGAAAAATCTGCTGCATGAGGAAATGCATACCAAACCGGATTATGTGGTAGCACACGGTATCGCAAGTACGATCGGAGAGAAGCGTGTTGTGATCGGCAGTTATCATTTTGTATTTGAAGATGAAAAGTGCATGATTCCGGAAGAAAAGAAGGAATTGTTTGAGAATCTGCCGCTGCAGTATTCTCATTTATATCTGGCGATAGATGGTAAGCTGGCAGCAACGATCTGTATTGAAGATCCGCTCCGCACGGAAGCAAAGTCTGTGATCAGGAAGCTGCATAAAGAAGGGTTTACCAATATTGTCATGATGACAGGTGACAGCTATCGGACAGCAGAAGCGATCGCAAAGAGCGTCGGCGTGGATCATTTCTATGCGGAAGTTCTGCCGGAGGATAAGGCTGATTTTGTACAGCAGGAGAAAGCAAAGGGACATAAAGTTGTCATGATCGGTGATGGTATCAACGATTCACCGGCTCTTTCCGCAGCCGATGTCGGAATTGCCATCAGTGACGGAGCAGAGATTGCAAGAGAGATTGCAGATATTACAGTCAGTGCAGATGATCTGAATGAGATCGTTATACTGAAAAAGCTGAGTGAGGCGCTGATGAAGCGTATCCATAAAAATTACAGACAGATCGTGACCTTTAATGCAGGACTGATCGCACTAGGCGTGGCAGGCGTGATCCCGCCTACGACATCAGCTCTTTTGCATAATACATCGACACTGCTAATCGGTATGGACAGCATGAAAAATCTGCTGTAAGCCGCAGCGCATTCTATAACAGAATAAGAGGACGCCGGAACCGGGATAAAACCTGTGTTCCGGTATATTTTTTATATGGCGGTGTTTTTAAAATTATGCTGGTATATAAAGTTGATACAAGGTATACTGGAAATAGCTATTGCAGTAAAGCAGTATCAAATCCGGGGCTTTTGACCCGGACGTCATCTTATAACATGCATATGAAAAGGGGGAACTACATGAAAAAGAGAATAGCAGTTGCACTGACAACACTTTGTATCACACTTCTGACAGGATGCGGCATGAGCGCAAAAATGGAGATCAATCCTGATCTTTCGGGCACTGTTTCGATGGAAGTGGATACAACAAGCGAAGAAGAAAAGCAGATCGAGCAGTATATGAGCAGCCAGCAGGGCAGCACAGCAAAGACCTATGCTGAGATCATGAAAGAAATGGAATTTACGGCAAACGGTACAAAGGTACTGAACGGAAAAGAACATAATTCTTATATACTGAGTCAGAAAGCATCTGCGAAGGAGATGAAATCTTCTTTCCTGGAGCTGACAGGTGACAAAGCTGTTATGAGCATTGCACAGGACAGCCAGACAAGTACGAGCCAGATAGATGCCAATATGACAAGTGATCTGGACGGACTGGACGGCTATGAAATTGTGATCAGTTTCCCGTTCCAGGTAGCCAAAACAAACGGAGAAGTGCAGGCAGACGGCAAAACGGTCAGATTTGATGCGGTCAAACTTGTGAAGGAAAAGACTGACCGTATCTATGCCATGAGTGCAAAAGCTGTGGCGCAGTCCGGTAAGATCAAGGTCAGCGGTGTGAAAAACAAAGGTGCTTATAAAAAGCTTGTGACGATGAAGGTCTCTTCACCGGGCGTGATCACCCGGTTCCGTGTAAATGGAAAGGCACAGTCAGGCAATGAATTTGCGGTAAAGAAGGATGGCGCTTACAAGGCAGAGATCGAAACGGAAGCCGGTACAAAGCAGACAGTCATTTTCTGTGTTGACCGTAAGAAGCCGACCACCAACGTGAAAAACAACAAGGTATACAAGAAGAATCTGAAGATCACTTTCCGGGATAAGCTTTCCGGTGTGAAGCGTGCCACACTGAACGGCAAGAAGATCAAGAGTGGAAAGACGATTAAGAAAAACGGTACCTATACATTGAAGATTGTGGATAAAGCAGGTAATGTAAAAAAAGTAAAATTCAAGATTCAGAAATAAAGCGTTCTATTTGCAAATCCGGCAAATGGATGGTAAAATTGGTTAGAAATATCTAACCAGCCAAATTCGGCAGGCAGCAAAGTGAAGATAATAACAGGAGGCACACAATGGGAGTAAATTCAATTGATGCAGAAGATGATCAGTTTGCATATCGTTATGATACACAGCTTCTGATCGACAGAAGAGATGAGGATCTGGATGAGGATGCGATCGCAGACTACATCACAGAGCATTTTGAAGGTAACAGCCTGATCGCAGCGGGAGATGAAGATCTGATCAAGATCCATTTCCATACAAACGAGCCGTGGAAGATCTTAGAGTACTGCAACACACTCGGGGAGATCTACGATATTGTTGTAGAGGACATGATCAGACAGGCAAACGGAATGCAGGGCTGACTGAGGAGACAGAAAATGGAAGCGGATAAGACTGCGTATGATGAAATCTATCTGGAAGATGTCATAGATCTTCATACCTTATTGTTTATCAAACTGACTGAGTTCACGGAATACGATCTGTGTTCCATGATAGATGTGTATATGCAGCATTCGGAAATCAGAAGAAAGATGGATGTTGGCAACTGGAGTGCGCTGAATAAAGGCTATAAGCAGTTGAAGAACAGTATCGATTTTTCACTGTGTGCGCCACGAAAGGAAGCTATAGAATGTGATCGTATTTTACTGAACTGGATTTCGCAGATGTATGTCCGGCTGCAGTGGAAATATTGCATTGCATCCGCAGAAATAAGCAGGGCAATTCCATCTGCCCTGCTTATGAGATTGTATGATCCGCTGCATGAAACGTCTTATAACAACGCCTGTGAGAAATTGTACCGAAAATATCTAGCGGGTCTGCAGCTTCTTTAAGCCGGTTTCATATTGGTCATAAAACTCTTCTCCAAGAGAAGCATAGGATTTCATACCAAGTTTAGAATTCGCCATCCATCCAAGCTTTGGGTGATATTGCCTGAATATTTTATTCTTTAGAAGCTGAGAGGAAAACTGCTGCGTATTTTCATGGAACAGATTGATATTGACGCGTGTTGAGAAGTATCCCCGATCCATGATATTTTCCGCCTCGATATCTTTTGTGACCAGTTCAAAATCCGCACGGTTTAATCGGAACAGTTCTTTATTATGTAATGGATCGACCAGTGTAAACAGCAGCTGTAACTGATACCGTTTGATCTTTCCGTTAAGATACAGACCGTCAGACAGCATATGAGGGATACCGACGCCCAAAGGCTGTCTGTTATTGCTCAGAAACGAAAACAGGGTATAATCCGCCAGTTTCTTGTTGGGGGTTACATCCAGAAGAATGCCGCATTCACCGGTTGTTGTATTGTAATATGACATTTCGTCGCTGATCTTCTCCCAGCCAAAACCGCTTTTTACGGCATCATCGATCATACGCTCGATGCCTGAAAGCAGTCTGTCCGTTCCCTTGAAGCGGGGGATGCGGAAATATTTTTTGGGGAAGTCCCAGCAGGATATGCCCTGCTCCAGATCTTCGATCATGTCAAGAAGCCGGTTCCCTTCATCGATCATATTTCCCGCATCATAAAACGGCACATCGCCGATCTTTTCCAGTTCATGATACAAATGGCCTTTGGCAAATCCGTAGTTTACGATGAAAATATTGTAGCAGAAAAGACCGGGCTGTCCCTGGTAGGTGTGATGCTTCATCGGATGGATACCACCGTTCATGGCATCTTCGGACATGAGGTTTTCCACCTGAGGGATCAGCCGCGTGGCAATCGCCTCTTCCACAAGCCGATAGCTGGCTTTTTCTCTTTCGCAGGCAGTCAGATATCTGCGCACCTGCTGGTCAATGTCCTGCATGGTGAGCCGGACATGGTCGTCTACAAAAAATGATTCATTTGCCATAAGAAATCTCCTTTTTATACAGTCGTATCTTGAGTGTAGCATGGATTTTCCATGGCTGCAATGGAGCAGTGGTTGAAAAGGAAAGGATTGTGTAAAGGTGAGATATTATGTATATTGGTAGGGAAGAAGAGGGAGAAAAACGATGGAATATCTTTATAAAATTACGATAGAAATAGATGATGACATGGTGCGGCGTCTTGGACAGCATGACCTTGACGCGGTTTATGAAACTGTGCGGCAGGCATTTATAGACTGCGATTTTCAGGAAAGAACAAAAGCCGGCGGAAAGATGGTCTTTACGATCGGAGAAGACAAGGATTCCTTCAGCAATGTCGGGATCGTGACAAATGCGCTCTACGATTCGTGGCTTGGCAGGTATCTGAAAAGGATGGAATGGTATGATGCCGGTGATGACAGCGTGGAGGATATTTTAGAAGAGATCAGGGAATTTGAAGAAACACATGGAAAATAAAAGTGCCCGGACGGATGCCGTTTAGCTGCATCTGCCCGGGTGTTTTTAGGTGATAAGTCATATTCTTATTCTACAGAAACAAGCTCGATCTTGAAGTTCAGTTCTTTTCCTGCCATTTCATGATTGGCATCCAGTGTGATATGGGTATCGTCCTTGGCTGTTACAGTAACAGGGAAAGACTGTCCGTTTGGTGTGGATAAATAAACATGTTCACCGACGGATAAACCTTCTGCGCCCGGTAACTGACCGAGCTCCAGGGTAACAATATTCTGCGGATCCGGCATTCCGTATGCTTCCTCTGGCATTAAATGGATATCCAGGATCTGTCCGATCTCCATTTCCTTGACGGCTTCATCAAAGCCCTTGATCATCATGCCTGCACCACAGACAAATTCCAGCGGCTCTCCGCGGTCATAGGATGAATCAAATTTTTCTCCGCTGTTAAAAGTACCTGTGTAGTGTACTTTGCATTTTTTTCCTACATTGCTCATAGTTGTCCTCCATTTTACATATTCTTATAAGCATTGCCCCACGCGACCATGGAATCCAGAATCGGCTTTAAGGATTTTCCGAGATCACTTAATGCATATTCCACTCTGGGCGGAACCTCCGGGTAAACCGTCCGGGTGATCAGTCCGTCCTCTTCCATGGAACGCAGACTGTCGGTCAGCACCTTCTGGCTGATCCCGTCCAGATCCTTTCGAAGCTCGTTGAACCGCCATGGTCTCTGCAACAGATTTCTTATAATAAGTAACTTCCATTTGCTTCCAATCAAAGCAACGGTAGTAGCAACCGGGCATTCCGGTAATTCTTCTTTTGTCAGCACATTATCAGCTCCTTATATTAGATTCTTTTTGCGTGTTACATCAGATTATAATGTAATATCCCAAATCCTGTCAATCGGTTATAAAATATCCACGGTTACTTTTTGGATACAACAGTATATGAGAATATGAAGCGGGACCGTTTAAACTGCCATCTGCTGCAGAAAAGGGCATGATCTATGGCGGCTGCAACTATGGCAGCTGCCATATCACGATCTCTTCAAACGGAGATATGATTGCTTATGCAAGAACAAGTAATAATGCCATTTTAAATCTGCCGTTTGCTGTGACAGAGTGCAGACCGTTCTTTTCAAAGCGGAAGCATTCTCCGGCGGAAAGTTCATAGTCCTTTCCTTCATAGCCGATCGTAGCCTTGCCTTCAAGTGCAAATACGATCGCATTGCCCGGTGCACGGTGTGGCGTCAGACCGGTTCCTTCATCAAAAGCCATAAGAACATATTTCATGGTAGGATTGCTGACAACATCCATGTTGGCAATGCTGCCTTCTTCATAGTCGATCAGATTCTTTAGTTCAATTACTTCGTTTGTTTTTACGTTTGGGTTCATAATAATCTCCTTTTCTGTGTTGTTTTCCAATATGATCTCTGTGTAAACCATGCCGGCGTCTGTTTCCATTCCGCATAATGTTCTGCCGGGAACGATCAGCACCGTATCAGGTAAAAGCAGTTTCTGCGCTGCATCTTCTCCGATCAGGATAGTGCCCTGACCCGCCGCACCAATGTACATGGTCATACGGTCATAGCTTTCCTGGCTGATGGACGTATCCTTTCCGAGTGAGAAAAGGGTAACTTTTGTGGTATTGCCCAGTTTTGTATCTCTGGATATGGTAAAGCCATCCCGGATGGGACGTAGTTGCTCGATCGTAAATACAGATTCCATAGAAAACTCCTTTCATTTTATTGGTTTAGTATGTGAAAGAATTGTGTCTCCTATGAATATAAGCTATAATAAGAAAAAGAAAAGAACAAATTTGATCGGATTACCGGATGGATAAGAGGAGAAAGTCGTGGAGCATGTATTATTTATTGTAATTGGTATCGGTGTGTTTTTGTTAGGCGTAAGGGATCTGTGTATCCTGATTCTGTGTACAGAGCAGATAGAGGCAGAGCATACGGGATACAGGACTTATTATGGCGGCGGCAGATATGGCATACGAAAGGTAGATGTACCTGTTTTTACTTATACTTATCAGGGCGTTAGTTTTCAAAGTCAACTGGCACAAAATGTGCCATATAAAAAGCTGACGGAAAATATGGAACATGGCAATATCCATCCGATCTATATTGATCCCAGGCATCCACAAACCTGTATTTTTCTGAGAAAAGTAAGACCGGATACGATTCTGTTCTTGTGTATGGGGCTTTTCATCGTGCTGGGAGCGGTTATGAGAATGCGATAGAAAATTTACAAAGCCGGACAAAAAGGCAGTTTAAGCCGAAAAGGTATCTGTAACAGCCGGAAAACGGTAGTCTCTGATAAAGGAAAAGCATTTGGAAACGACCGGGGAAGTGCTGATTTATCACGGACAGCAACATCGAATTACGGCTTTAATAATTTAAAATAACTGCGCCGTGTTTCGAGGAGACCGAGTGAGGCGAGCCTGCTGATCTCTGCGGACATGGCGCTTCTTTCTACACCGAGATAATCGGCAAGCTGCTGTCTGTTAAACGGAATATAGAAAGCATTTGTTCCTTTTTCTTTTGCTTGGTCATTCAGATAGGCAAGCAGTTTTTCTGCCGTTGTTTTATGGGAAGTATATTTCAGCTTCCGGTTCAGATACATGTTTTTGCGTGCGACGATGCCAAGCAGATTCCGGATCAGGACAGTGTGGTAAGTCCAGCTTTCATCTGTGGCGTGCAGCAGGGCATGACTGCTGATGGTTAAGATATGACAGTCTGTGGCGGCGACGATCGTGGCAGGAAGCTCTGTGATGTCTGCACAGGCAAAAGCCTCTGCAAAAAGAGCACCGGCGGAAACAGAGGCAGTGATACTGCGATTGCCGTAATAATCATCCTGCAGGATGTGGATATCACCCTCAAGCACAATACCGATAAAGTTGACAGCATCACCGCAGTGGCGGATCGTTTCTTCTTTTGTATAATGTCTGGTGTGCGCTTTCAGTTTTTCGAGAACACAGGGCAGTTCTGCATGCGGAATTCCCTGAAATAACGGATTTTTCTGTAAGAGAGTTTCATAAGATGCAAAATTTTTTGACATAGCAGCTCCTTTTGTTGGAAATCCAACATAATTATTGCAATGAGTTTAGTACAATGACGACAGAAAAGTCAAGGAGGAACCACAAATGGTTAGAAAGATCATTCATATTGATGAGGAAAAATGTAATGGCTGCGGGATCTGTGCAACCGCTTGCCATGAAGGCGCGATAGAGATCATAGACGGAAAGGCAAAGCTGACAAGAGAGCACTTCTGCGACGGCTTCGGAGATTGTCTGCCGGGCTGTCCGACCGGTGCGATCACATTCGAGGAAAGAGAAGCTCCGGCTTATGATGAAGCAGCGGTGCTCAAAGCAAAGCAGGAGAAGGACAGACTGATCAACTGGCCGGTACAGATCAGGCTGGCACCAGTGCAGAGTCCGTATTTTGAAGGCGCAAAGCTGCTCATTGCGGCAGATTGTACAGCCTATGCATATGCCGGGTTCCACAGTGAATTTGTGGCAGGAAGAGCAACGCTGATCGGATGTCCGAAGCTGGATGGCGTCAATTACAGCGAAAAGCTGACAGAGATCCTGAAACAGAATGATATCCGCTCTGTAACGGTGCTCCGCATGGAAGTGCCATGCTGCGGCGGTCTGGAAATGGCGGCAAAGAAAGCACTGCAGGACTGCGGTAAAATGATCCCCTGGCAGGTCGTGACGATCTCCATTGACGGAAAGATCCTGGACTGACACCGGGAATGCGTGAATTGCAAGAATAAAAAGGGCACTTGAATAATCAAGTGCCCTAGTGTATAATCTACTTAGAAAGTGAATCGGATATGACTCCGATTTGCCCTCAGTTGAGAAAAACTAATAAGAATAGCATCCTAAACTTTGCGAGGGTTGGGGATGCTATTTCTTTTTGCCGTTATGGTTATCTATGTAAGACAGAGCCGCAAAAACAACTAATAAAAGTGTAAGCTAATGAAGCCTGCGATTTGCTGGTTGAAAAGAAAAGTAGGTAATGGTATACTTACTTCATATGCAAGAACGATCTAAACGCCCAAGCGGCTTACAATAAGGAGGACACAGCAAAGTGGAACAGTATAAACAGGAATTTATCGAATTTATGGTAGCAAGTGATGTTTTGAAATTTGGCGAGTTTACATTAAAGAGCGGCAGAAAATCTCCGTTTTTCATGAATGCGGGTGCTTATGTGACAGGTTCACAGCTGATGAAGCTCGGCGAGTATTACGCAAAGGCAATCCATGATACGTACGGACTGGATTTTGATGTCCTGTTCGGACCTGCTTATAAGGGTATTCCGCTTACTGTTGCGACCACGATCGCGATCAGCAAGTTATATGGAAAAGATATCCGTTACTGTTCCAACAGAAAGGAAGTCAAGGATCATGGCGATACAGGAATCCTGCTTGGCAGCAAGCTGAAGGACGGAGATAAAGTAGTGATCATCGAGGATGTGACGACAAGCGGCAAATCCATTGAAGAAACCTTCCCGATACTGAAGGCACAGGCAGATGTAGAGGTCATCGGTCTGATGGTATCCTTAAATCGTATGGAAGTCGGAAAAGGCGGCGAGAAGTCAGCACTTGATGAAATTAAAGAATTATATGGCATCGAAGCAAATGCGATCGTATCCATGGCAGAGGTAACAGAGCATCTGTACAATAAAGAATGTGGTGGCAGAGTGGTGATCGATGACCGGATCAAGTCAGCAATCGATGCATATTATGAGCAGTATGGCGCACGGGCATAGACAGTTATAGTCGGAAAGGAAATCATATGGAAGAAAAAATCTATAAAACAATGGCAGGAAGCGGTGCTTTAAATATTGTATTCGGTGTGGTCTCTATCGTGGTGGGAATCGCAGGCGGCGTATTACTCATCATATCCGGTGCAAAGCTGCTTGCCGGTAAATCAAAGATCATGTTCTAAAGGGGACGTTATGCGTAAAGGTCATAAAAAGAATTTTATGTTTACGAATAAAAGTCAGTCAGAACGTGGTATTATGTCAACCGTACTTGGAATACTGTCAGATGTCTCGATCGGGCTGGCAGTATTTTCTTCGTTCCGGATTGGCGGACGGGCGAGTGCGAGGCTTGGCACGGTTATTTTAGTAGCCATGCTTTTTTCAATCGCAGGACTGGTATTCGGTATTTTATCCAGAATGGAGAAGGATAAGTTTTATTTCTTTCCGGATCTGGGTATTCTATTAAACGGAATCGGCGTCTGTGCCACAGGATTTATTTTGTATGCGGGAGTGTTTGGATTATGATGGAAGAAAGATATGAACTTGCCAAGGAAAGACTGACTGAAATTCATAAAGAAGAAACTGTAAAGGAGCCATACTGTTCTTATTTTAGACGGGTGGCTTTTTTCCTTTTGGAGATGAGCCAGATTTATGAAGATATCAAGGCAGGCAGTTACTTTGAAAAAAGTACGGAAGAACTGCGCAGTGCAAATGAAGTGATGTTTGCCGATGTACTGCCGGAGCTGTATGAGGAAAGCTATGCGAATCCGGTTTACGCGGTTTCCATGCTGGGAGATGACTATGGACAGATCCTGTCTTTCGTTTATACGCAGATGCGTTCTGTGATCCCGGAAATCTTTGAACAGAATCTGGATGAACTTGTGATCCATATGGAGTTCTTTCTGGAAGTTTACAGCAGCTTTGTATACAGCTATGCGGATCAGGATCGTGAGCCGGCGGTGCAGCAGCTGAAAGAGATCGTGTACTTTTTCGTCTACGATTATATGGAAGAGGAAACCGTAAAGCGTGTCGGCGAAAAGGTGGATCCGGCATCAGATTTTGCATATCGTATTATCATGGAATCGGATCTGTCGGATGAGCGGTATCTGTACAGATATGGTGAATATATCACGGATAACCAGAGGATGACAGCAGCTTATTTAAACAATATGGAGCCGGAAAAACTGCAGCTGATGGCAGATACTTATACAGAAGGGTATCGGATCGGCTTTATCAAGGGCAATAAGGATCTGTCTAAAAAGAAGGTTGTCCAGATCGTGTACCCGATCGGTTTTGAACAGGTTGTAAAATTAGCTATAGACAACTTTAAGAAAATGGGACTTGATGTGACGATGATGCGGACATCACACAGCATCTTTACCAAGAGAGGAACATCGGTCGGCGGCTATTATTCCGAAAGCCCAAATAAGCAGTATGAATACGATCATCGGGAGGATGAGGCACTTTTCCTGGATAAAAAGTTTGTAAGCCGTCGTCTGGAGGTACAGAAGGAAGCATATGAGCAAAAGAAGGAGCTTTCCGCTGTGCATGCGGGGCCTGCCTGGATCGAGGTATTCGGGGAAACACCGTTTACCCCTGTTTTGCAGAAAGAGGCATGTCAGCTCAGTAAAAAGCAGCAGGAGCTTTCAACCTGGTATTACGGACAGCTCGGTCAGATCATCAACAGTTATATCCCGGGAGAAGAAAGAAGTTTTACGATCATTGCCTATCCGATCCCTGAGATCGGGGAGGAGTATCCGGCGATCATGGATGAAACGATCCGCCTGAATACGCTGGATTATCAGACGTACGAGGATCTGCAGCAGAAGATGATCGATGTGCTGGATACGTGTGAGTATGCCCGGATCATAGGGACAAACGGAAACAAGACAGATTTGAAAGTTATGTTAACTGATCTGGCAGATCCGGCAAAGCAGACAAAGTTTGAAAACTGCGTGGCAGATGTCAATATTCCGGTGGGCGAGGTATTTACTTCTCCGAAGCTGGCAGGAACGGAAGGCATGCTGTATGTCAGCCGTGTTTATCTGAATGAGCTGGAATATACAGAACTTGAGATCCATGTGAAGGATGGCAGGGTAACAGAGTACGACTGTGCTAACTTTGCAGATCCGGCAGAGGGCAAAAAGTTAATTAAAGACAACATTTTATATCATCACGAAACACTTCCGATGGGAGAATTTGCGATCGGTACGAATACGACCGCTTACCGCATGGGACGGATGTATGAGATCGAGGACAGACTGCCGATCCTGATCGCAGAAAAGACAGGGCCGCATTTTGCATTCGGAGATACGTGTTATTCCCATGCAGAGGATGTGGCTGTCTATAATCCTGACGGAAAAGAGATCATTGCCAGAGACAATGAGATTTCTGTTTTGCGTAAAGAAGATATGGACAAGGCATATTTCCAGTGCCATACGGATATCACGATTCCATATGATGAGCTGGGCGCGCTCTACGGTGTCACAGCAGACGGCGAGGAGAAATGGATCATCAAAGACGGCAGATTTGTACTGCCGGGCACGGAAGAGCTGAACAAGCCGCTCGAAGGAATGTGACATTTCGTATTGACGATAGAGAAAGAACCTTTTAAAATATTATATGATTGCAATAAAGCAATATGAGAGTGTTAAATGATGTAATAGTAAAGATGAATGGAGGATACAGCATGGCACAGGTAGGAATTGTAATGGGCTCTGATTCAGATATGCCTATTATGAGTAAAGCAGCAGATATTCTGGAGGAACTTGGTATTTCATATGAAATGACGATCATTTCCGCCCATAGAGAACCGGACGTATTTTTTGAGTATGCCAAAGGAGCAGAGGCAAAGGGATTCAAGGTGATCATCGCGGGCGCAGGTATGGCAGCACATCTGCCGGGTATGTGTGCGGCAATCTTTCCGATGCCCGTCATCGGTATCCCAATGCATACAACAAGTCTTGGAGGCAGAGATTCCCTGTATTCCATCGTGCAGATGCCATCCGGTATTCCGGTTGCGACTGTTGCGATCAACGGCGGGGCCAATGCGGGACTTCTCGCAGCAAAGATTCTGGCAACAAGTGATGCAGCACTTCTTGACAGACTGAAAGCATATTCCCAGAGCTTAAAGGAATCTGTACAGAAGAAGGATGCCCATTTACAGGAAGTAGGATATAAAAATTACAATAAATAAAGAGGAGAACAAAAATGGATTACAAGAAAGCAGGAGTAGACATCGAAGCCGGTTACAAATCAGTGGAGCTGATGAAAAAGCATGTACAGGCTACTATGAGACCGGAAGTGCTTGGCGGCATCGGCGGATTTGCAGGTGCGTTTGACTTAAGTGCCATCAAAAACATGGAGGAGCCGATCCTTCTTTCCGGAACAGACGGCTGCGGAACAAAAGTAAAGCTGGCATTCGTGATGGACAAGCATGATACGATCGGTATTGATGCGGTGGCTATGTGTGTAAATGATATTGCATGTTCCGGTGGAGAGCCATTGTTCTTCCTTGATTATATTGCATGTGGTAAAAATTATCCGGAAAAGATCGCTACGATCGTTAAAGGTGTGGCAGAAGGCTGTATCCAGTCTGAATGTGCACTGGTAGGCGGTGAGACAGCAGAGCATCCGGGACTGATGGAAGAGGATGAATACGATCTGGCAGGATTTGCTGTCGGCGTAGTGGATAAAAAGGATCTGATCAACGGATCTGATATGAAGCCGGGTGACGTGCTGATCGGTATGGCAAGCTCAGGTGTACATAGCAACGGATTCTCTTTAGTCCGTAAAGTATTTGAAATGACAAAGGAAAGCCTTGATATATATTATGATGAACTGGGCAAGACACTTGGCGAAGCCCTTTTGGCACCGACCAGAATTTATGTAAAAGCACTGAAAGCGGTAAAAAATGCCGGTGTTAAGGTAAAAGGCTGCAGCCACATCACAGGCGGCGGTTTCTATGAAAATATTCCGAGAATGCTTCCGGACGGCGTACGTGCGGTTGTCAAGAAAGACAGCTACGAAGTACCGGCTATTTTCAAACTTATGCAGAAAACAGGCGATATTGAGGAACAGATGATGTACAACACCTACAACATGGGTATCGGTATGGTTGTTGCGGTAGATCCTGCTGATGTGGAGAAAACAATGGCAGCAATGAAAGAAGCCGGCGATACACCATATATCATCGGTCAGATCGAAGCGGGAGAAAAAGGAGTTACCTTATGTTAAACGTAGTAGTCTGTGTATCGGGCGGCGGTACGAACCTGCAGGCAATTTTAGATGCAGTGGAAAGCGGTAAGATCACCAACACACGTATTGCGGGTGTGATCAGTAATAATGCAGGTGCTTATGCGCTGGAGCGTGCGAAAGCAAAAAATGTACCGGCTGTCTGCATTTCTCCAAAGGAGTATGAAACAAGAGAAGCATTTAACCGGGCACTGCTGCAGGGCGTGGATGAGCTGAAGCCGGATCTGATCGTTTTAGCCGGATTCCTTGTAAATATCCCGGCTGAAATGGTGCAGGCTTACCGGGGCAGGATCATCAATATCCATCCGTCTCTGATCCCTTCTTTCTGCGGCAAAGGCTATTATGGGCTGAAGGTGCATGAAGGCGTGCTTGCGCGAGGTGTCAAGGTGACGGGTGCGACCGTGCATTTTGTGGATGAAGGGACGGATACAGGTCCGATCATCTGTCAGAAGGCGGTCTGTGTAAAGCAGGATGATACGCCGAAAGTATTGCAGCAACGTGTCATGGAAGAAGCGGAATGGCAGCTTCTGCCACAGGCGATCGACTGGATCGCAAACGGCAGAGTACAGATACAGGACGGAAAAGTGTTTATAAAATAATGGGAGGCAGCAATGAAAGTTTTAATTGTTGGAAGCGGCGGCAGAGAGCATGCGATCGCAGCAAGCGTCGCAAAAAGTGATAAAGTGGATAAGATCTATTGTGCACCGGGCAATGCAGGAATCGCACAGCTTGCAGAGTGTGTAGCGATCGGCGCAATGGAGTTTGATAAACTGGTTGCATTTGCAAAAGAAAAAGAGATCGATCTCGTGATCGTCGGTATGGATGATCCGCTGGTAGGCGGTCTTGTGGATGAGATGGAAAAGGCAGGCATCCGCACATTCGGTCCTCGTAAAAATGCAGCGATCCTGGAAGGTAGTAAGGCATTCTCCAAGGATCTGATGAAAAAATACGATATCCCGACAGCAGCGTACGAAACCTTCGATGATCCGAAGGCAGCACTTGCTTATCTGGAGACGGCTGAGTATCCGATCGTCTTAAAGGCAGACGGCCTGGCACTCGGTAAGGGTGTTCTGATCTGTAATACAAAGCAGGAAGCCATAGATGGTGTGAAAGAGATCATGGAGGATAAGAAATTCGGTTCTGCCGGCAACCGGATGGTAGTGGAAGAATTCATGACAGGCCGCGAGGTATCTGTTCTTTCCTTCGTAGACGGTAATACGATCCAGATCATGTCAAGTGCGCAGGATCACAAGCGTGCCAAGGACGGTGATCAGGGCTTAAATACAGGCGGTATGGGAACCTTCTCCCCGAGCCCGTTCTATACAGAGGAAGTGGATGAGTTCTGCCACAAATATATCTTCCAGAAGACGGTAGATGCTATGAAGGCAGAAGGCAGAGAGTTCAAGGGCGTTATCTTCTTCGGACTGATGCTGACAGAGAAAGGTCCGAAGGTGCTGGAATACAATGCAAGATTCGGCGATCCGGAAGCACAGGTTGTTCTGCCGCGTATGAAGAACGATATCATTGATGTATGCAATGCCTGCATCGACGGTACACTGGATCAGATCAAGGTAGAATTTGAAGACAATGCAGCGGTCTGTGTGGTACTGGCATCCGATGGGTATCCGGTTTCTTACGAAAAGGGACTTCCGATCGAAGGACTGGAGGCGTTTGACGGAAAGGACGATTATTTCTGCTTCCACGCAGGCACAAAGCTTACAGATGGCAGGATCGTGACAAACGGCGGACGTGTACTTGGCATCACGGCTAAGGGCAATGACTTGAAAGAGGCAAGAAAGAAAGCATATGAAGCGACCGAATGGGTTTCATTTGCTAATAAATATATGCGGCATGACATCGGAAAGGCAATCGATGAAGCATAACAAAAAGAAGCAGGATTTCCTGCTTCTTTTCATAGGGATCATCTGTCTGATCGTGTTTGTAATATGCGCCGTTTCCCTATTGCGCTATTACAATGATTACAGGCAGGAAAAAAGCATGGATGAAGAACTGCGTGAGCTTGGCAGACAGGTGCGGACGGAAGCGGCAGAGAATAATCAGGGGAATGCAAAAGATGAGGATCAGGATGAGCAGGAATTTCCGCAGATCAATGCATCTGTCTACCGGGAGAAAAACGAAGATTATGTGGCTTATCTGTATATCCCGGATACAGAGATCGAATATCCTGTTGTGCAGCGGAATAACAGCTATTATCTGAACCATAATTTTTATGGGGAGAAGAATGCACACGGAACGATCTTTTTAGATGAAAGCTGCAGCACGGAAGATCCGGTACTGCTGTTGCACGGACATCATATGAAAGACGGTACGATGTTTGGCAGCCTGAAACAGTATAGGGATAAGGAGTTCAGACAGGCGCACAGCGAGATCTTGCTGGATATGGGGGAAGGCTTTGACACATACGAAGTATTTGCCATTCTGCAGATCGATCTGACAAAAGAAGATTACTTTGCTTATGAGGAAATCCCAAAGGATGCGGACAGCCTGACTGCATATCTGAAACAGATCCGCAAACATGCGGTATGGTATGAGCAGCCGGGGAATGAAGATAAGCTGCTTTTGTTATCCACCTGTGCCTATGGCTCGGAGGATGAACGGATGGTAGTAGCGGCTTATAAAAAGTAAGAAAATATGGAACCGGAATGGAGCGGTGGACTTATAGAAAATGTCTGCCGCTTTTTTTGTATACATTTCACAAAGCAAAGCTATAAATGCGTAAAATAAAGATAAGAATGCGATAAAGATTTGCCGGACAAGAAGAAAGGATGTTGCAAGAACCTATAAAATATTATATTATGTAAAGCAATAATGGGTGGATTATATCCGCGTGTAAAAACAGGCGGATATCGCCCCGGATCAGAAATAAAAAAACAGGGATAAAGCAGGAGTTATGCGGGATATGAAGAGAAATGAATATTTCACTGAGGCAGAGATCAAAGAACAGAAAAAGAGGAGAAAAATGGGCAGACGGGCCATGGCACTTCTGTTGGCAGGCATGATGCTGTTTTCCAATATACCGTCCAATGTAAGTGCGGTATCGGATAATGATATCAGTATGCTGCCGGATGCGATGGTGCAGACGGAAGATACGGATACAACTGCAGATGCTACAGAGGGGAAGACTGTAACTATGCCAGGCGCAGCAGAGCAGCCGGCAGCTGCTGCAGAAGACCGGAATGCTGGAGAGGAAAGCGAACCGGTTGCGGTGGATGCGGCAGCGGATATTGATGCAGACAAGGCAGGCAGTGCAGATATTTTTGATAATACAACGATCACACTGGATAAGCTGACACTGAAGGCGGCCTATTCAGATGGAAAAGGCGGTAGTGTTGTAGAAGAATTGACAGAGAACGGTACATTTGATCTGCCGTACAATGCGGATATCAATATGCGACTGGATTTCAAGCTGGGAAACGGAACAGCGGTCAATAAGGATACTGCTTATATTTATAAACTCCCTGATACGATCCGCGTTGATGTAGAGGCTGATCATAAGCTGGCTGATCATAACGGCAAATCTGTTGGTACTGTTCATATTGCGAAAGATGGAACATTGTCCTTCCGGTTTGATACGGATGCAATCGGATCCAATACCAATATTAACTTTTATGTACAGTTTGAAGGTGGTTTTTCAGAAGCCCTGCAGGAAGAGGGAAAGAGAGAGGATATTGCGTTTCCGACTGCTACAGGTGATTTCAAATTCACGGTAAATACAACAGATAAAACGGATGATGATAAGAAACCGGATCCGAAGGATGTCAGTATCAGCAAATATGGCAGCAAGATCATTAATGTCAACGGACAAAATTATATTGAATGGACGGTAGAGCTTGGTCAGGAAGGCAGAACATCACTGGATGGTGTGATCACGGATAACCTGCCGACAGGACTTACTTATGCGGAGATTTCGGGGTATCCGCAGCTGACAGACAGCACAGGTGGAACGATTACAACGACAGCGAAAAACGGGGACAGCAGCATTGATATTAAGGTAACGGGAGTTACCTCCCATTATCACGCAAAGGTAAAATTCTGCACCTATTATGATAAGAGTATTTTTGGCGGTACGATCAATGACAGTACAACAGCGCTGGTGGACAATACGGCGGCATTTAACCCGGATGATGATACGGATAAGGGTGTCAGCAACAAAGGAACCGTATCCATTAAACCGGATATGCTGAAAAAGACAGGAAGCAGCATTGCAGCAGATGGTACGATCGAGTGGACTGTAACCATAAACGCAGAGAATCTGGATATTCAGGGAACTTCTTATTTGGATATTGTGGAAACCGGACAGGAGCTTGTTGAGGATTCCATCCAGATCACACCGGCGGGACTCAGTGCGACTAAAAAGAGCGAAAGTGGCTTTGAAGTGGCAATTCCTGCAGGAACTGCTTATACAGATACCGTTACGATCAAATACAAGACGAAGGTTACTGATTTTTCACAGGGCAGCTACAAAAATACCGGTAAACTGCAGGGTGGTGTATACGATGTAACTACAAACGCCACTGTACCGGGCTACAATCTGTTGAAAAAGAGTTTTAAGGATTTTAATAAGATCACCAATACCTTCACATGGGAGATCGTGGTTAACGAGGAAGGCAAGACACTGGAAAATGTCACTGTGACAGATACATTCCGGGCAGGAAATGGCACGAACAAGGTTTCCGGTTCAGATCATGAAATGGCATTTGTGAGCGCATCCGAGGCACTGGATGCTTCTTCTGATGCGGAAAACGGTAAGCTTGTCTTTAAATTTGACAAGCTGGATGCAAAAAAGGTCATCACGATCGTGACGAAGGTGAAGGATCCGACCGCATTTGATGCAAGCAGCTGGCCGTTATTTGAAAATAAAGCATCCATGACCAGTGATATGAATACAACTCCAATTGATTCGACTGCACAGACATGGCAGCAGATCAAAAAGCCGGATATCCTGGCGAAAGACGGTAAGATGAACGGAGACGGTACGATCACATGGACGCTTCAGGTAACAAATCCGAAGCTGACGGTGAAAGGTGCGGAAATCACAGATGTATTGCCGGCCGGACAGGAATATGTGGATGGCAGTATGCGTCTGCAGAACCCATACTATGATGCAAATCCGGTATTTGTGACACCGACGGTCACAGTAGATCCGACAACGGGGATCCAGAGCCTGAAATATATCTTTGCTCTGACTGATCCGGTGCAGGCGGGATTTTTCCGGAAAGATTTCTGGATCTGCTATGAAACGAAGACGACAAGCTCTGATGATGCGACAGCTTCCAGGTCCTATGAAAATGACGCAAAGATCAGGCTGGATTTTGAAGGAGATATTTCGGTTACAGATGATGCCAGGAAAAAACTGACTGGTGAGACCGGTGGTGTGCTGGAAAAAGTATATGACTATAAAGCGGGTAACCAGTATGTAGACTGGAGCGTTAAGATCAATGAAGGACATTATGATATGTCGGCAGTGGCTGATCCGGTCATTACCGATCAGCTCCCTTCTTATTTTGATTATGTCAGTGGTAAATTATATAAGGTTACAAAAGTAAGGAGCGGAAATAACACACAGGTGACGGAGACGGAAGTTTCGGCGGTTATTGCTGTTATGAACGGAAAGATCACGGTTCAGCTGCCGAATATCGGTTCCGATGAGTATGTCTTTAAATTCCGTACCCAGTTTAACTGTCTGGCAGCAGAACTGAGCGGAAAGACGATCGCCAATACGGTAAACTTTACCGGAACCGGGAAGAATGTGTCAGATACGAGTGATACGATCAAAAACGTATCCTTCAGTTCTTCTTCCGCAGGTGCGGTAACAAAGCATGAGATCCGTGTCAGAAAGATTGATGCGGTAACAAAACAGCCACTGGCAGGTGCAATCTTCAAGCTGTATCTGGACGGCAGTAATATCTGTATCGGTGAGGCAACATCAGGAGAGGACGGCTATGCGGTATTTAAAGATCTGAATACGCTTACCGGTTATGCGCTGAAGCTGGTGGAGTTCCAGACACCGGACGGTTATACTTATATCAATCCGGAAAATGGAAAAGGATCTGCGGAAACGGTGATTACAGACTATGATGAAGTGCATCTGAAAACTGATTCCAATGGTACAAAGTATTACGAAATCGAAATTGAGAATTATAAACCGACAACACCAAAGGGAAGCGCGCTGATCGAGAAAAAAGATGCAGTGTCTGGAGTAGTGCTTGCAGGGGTGGAATTTGGACTGTATACGGATGAAACCTGTGCGGAAGATAAACTGGCAGCAAAACATGTAACATCAAGTAGCGGAATTGTTACATTTTCAAATCTGGAAATCGGAGAAACCTATTACTTAAAGGAAATTACACCGCTTCCGGGCTACAAGGCCGGCAATACGATCTACAAGATCGATGTAAAGACAGCAACAGAGACAGAGTATTGTGTATTGGGCGGTACGCCTGGCACACCACAAAGCAGTGCCTATGAAATTACCAATGAGAAGGCAAAAGCAAGTCTGACACTGACAAAGACAGAGAAGGATTCGGATCCGGTTGTATCTTTGGAAAATGCAGAGTTCAGTATTTATCGTGATGCAGACTGCTCTGACCGTATCGATACAAAGACGACAGATGTAAATGGTAAACTGACTTTTACAGATCTGGAGCCTGGAACGACTTATTATTACAGGGAAACAAAGGCACCGGACGGATATGTACTCGATACAACCGTGCGCAAGATCACGATCGGAACCGGAACAGAAAATGCGGATGTGGCAGAGACGGTAACGGTTACCAATGAAAAGGCGATCGGAGATATTGTGATCAAAAAAGTGGATGATTCTACGGTAGCGGTTCCGCTGGATGGTGTTAAATTCCGTCTGTTAAACAAGGATGATACTGAGTATCGGAAAAATGGTGCTGCTTATGATGTGATCAGTGACGAAAATGGTATTGCCCGATTTGAGGATATTCCGTTTGGAACTTATAAGGTAAAAGAAATACAAGGAAAGACCGGCTATCAGGTAACATCAACAAATGAAGAGATCAAGGTGGATATCGTCGGTGACAACAATCTGACGATCATAAACAAACGATATAAATGTGATATCTGTCTGACCAAAACCGGAGAAGGAGGAGAACTGCTTGCCGGTGCTGAGATCGGTCTCTTTACAAAAGACGGAGCCAGAATAAAAACCGCAACGACAGGCAGTAACGGAACGGTAACCTTTACAGATATTGTATATGGCGATTATTATCTGCAGGAGCTGAAAGCACCGGCAGGTTATAAGCTGTCATCTGCAAAAGTAACGATCACTGCGGCTGAGATCCTGAGCAGCTATACAGCGGGAACGGTGCTGGATAAGATGTTATCCAATGAGAAGCAGAAAGGGCAGATCTGTCTGATGAAGACAGATGATGCAGGCGCAGCACTTTCCGGTGCTGAGTTTACCTTATATGATGAAAACATGGTCGCCCTGAAGACCGGCAAGACAATGACGGCGGCAGAAGCTTCCGCCATGGGTTCAGGTGCTGCAGAGGGCCGGCTGTATTTCAAAGATCTTACTTACGGAACTTATTATGTACAGGAAACAAAAGCACCGGATACGCCGGATGCTTCCATTGTCTACCAGAGAGATAATCAGGTTTACAAGGTAGTCGTGGATTCGGATACACTTGTAACAAAATACACAGATGCAGACGGTAATCAGCAGAATCTGACCATTCAGAATAAAAGATTAAGTACAACACCGCCTCTGATCAGTTTTAAGGTAAGGAAAACAGATGCAGAATCAGCTGCAGCACTTGCGGATGCAGTGTTTGAACTTTATAAAAACGGAGTGGCAACCGGTATCACAGCAGTAACAAATAGCAGTGGTATTGCATATTTTAAGCGAATCAGTGTTGAGACGGATGCAGCAGATACAAGCTATGAAGTTATAGAAAAAACAGCGCCTGCGGGATACAGAGCACCGACGGCAGTTGACAGAATCTTATTTGCGTCAAATAAGAGTGAACTGAATATCTATGCGGATGCTGATACAACACCAAAAACGGAGACCGAAATTGCCTGGGCAGGAGATTATAAACTGACTGCAACAAGCGAGGCAAGTGCTACGATCAAAAATACCCCGATAAAGGGTAAGATCTGGGTAACCAAGACAGACGCGAGTGCTGCAACGCTTCTGAAAGATGCTGAATTTACATTATATAAAGCGGATCAGACAACAAAGGTAGTGATCACGGGACTGGCCAATCCGGCAAAGACGAACGAGAAGGGAATTGCCGTGTTTGAGAATCTGCCTTGTGGTACATATTATCTGAAAGAAACCGGAGCACCGGATGGCTACAGTATGGATACAGCCATGCAGAAGATCGTCATCAGTGACGAGACGATGCACAGTATAACAGTGAAGGATACAAAACTCAGTCTGACAGTCAGCAAAAAGGCGATTGGCGGAGCGACGGAAGTACCGGGCGCTTCCTTTACGATCACAGAAAAGGATGATCCGACCGTTGTGCTGGACAGCTGGGTAAGTACAGACCGTGCCCATATTGTGACGACAGAGAAGATGACGACAGGAAAGCATTATATACTGTCCGAAACAAAAGCACCGGCGGGATATGCTTATACAAATGATATTGAATTTGTATTTGAGAAGGATGGCAGTCTCCGGTTGATCACGACGGCCGAGAAAAACGGACAGACGATCACAGTCAGAGATACACCATTGCTGCTTCGGATCAGTAAACAGGATAGTGCGACACCTACGAATCTGGCAGGGGCGCTTTTGGGTATTTATGATGAAAATGATGCACTTGTGACCAGCTTTACAACAAACACGAGTGTTTACCAATTACCTGCAGGTATTCTGGAGGCTCCGAAAACAGGCTACAAGGAATATACATTAAAAGAAATCTCAGCACCGGACGGCTACGAAATCGCAGCGGATATCCGTTTTGCTGTAGCTGCGGACGGAAAGATCTATACGGTTACAAAGGATGCGGCAAATCAGAATGTATATACCTTACAGGCTGACAGCACATTGACAATGCTGGACGTGAAAAAGAAAGACATTTACATTAGAAAACTGGATGCAGAGACAGGAAAAGATATTGCGGGAGCAGCTTTTGTGCTCTACAAGGATGCAGTAGCCGATCCGAACAGGATTGCGGAATGGACATCAGACGGAACTCCGCACAAGCTTGCTGCAGGCTTATTCTCAGCAGGTACAGATTATTATCTGAAGGAAGTAGGGGCACCGACCGGATATCGAAGCGCAGTGATGATCAAGTTCCGTGTGGACAGTACAAAGAAGATCGTGATTCTGGAAGGAAATTCCAATAATATCAATGGTGACAGAGATACATTACTGGTGCGTGATGAACCGATCAAATTATATCTGCGCAAGCAGAATGCGTTTGGTACACTCCTGCCCGGTGCAGTGCTGAAGCTGGCAGAATATGACGTATCACAGCCGGATCAGATAGGGACTGTCATTCTGGATGCTTATAAAACAGATGGCAGCGTGTACAGTGTGCCTTCTGCACAGCTGAAGATGGGAACGACCTATATTTTAAGGGAGATTTCCGCACCGGATGGCTTCAAGAAGGCAGATGACATCATTTTTACGGTCAACGATAATGGTAGTATTACAAGAGCAGATAATGTCAAAGTAGTCAACAATATGATTGTTATGGAAGACGATGAAGCAGGTCTTGGTATCGGTAAAAAGGAGCTGGGATCCGATATTGGACTGGCGGGCTCCAGATTGCAGCTTACAAGCAGTGACGATCCACATTTTACACCGATCACCTGGGTCAGTGACGGAACGGTAAAAACATGGGATATTCTTTCCTTTACACCGGGCTGTACCTACACCCTGACAGAGCTTTCCGCACCGCAGGGCTATGCGTATGCAGATCCGATCACCTTTACGATCGGGGCAGTGGATCATAAGATCTATATTGACGGACAGGAGGCAGCCAACCGGACTGTTTATATCAAAGATGGAAAGCTGGCACTGACAGTCAGTAAGCAGGCAACAGGCGGCAGCAGTGAGCTGGCAGGCGCGAAATTTGAAATTTTAGACGAAAGTGGTACAGTTGTTACCACATTTACTACAGAGGAAGCAGCAACAAACGTGGATACTTCCGCGCTGACAGCACCGGCTGCGGGATATCTGGAGTATATACTGCATGAAGTGACAGCACCGGATGGTTATGAACTGGCGGATGATATCCGATTCGCATATGACAGGGACGGTAAGCTTTATCTGGTGACAGAAGAAAACGGTACAAAGATCTATACAGAGAAAAAGGATCTGAAACTGACAGTTTATGATATGCCGAAGTTCTGCGTGCAGAAGGTAGATGCAGAGGGTAATGCACTGGAAGGCGCTATATTAGAGATCACAACGCAGGAGGATGACGGCTTTACACCGATCCGCTTTACAACAACGAAAGATAAGTACTATCCACAGGGATTGAAAGCAGATGTGACTTATGTATTGTCAGAGATCACACCGCCACAGGGCTACAGTGTGGCAGAGCCGGTCAGCTTTGTACTCAAAGCGGATGGCAGTGTCTGCATAGACGGTGTTACGGCAACGGATGGCAGGCAGGTGACTATGGTAGATAAGGCAGTTACGGTTTATGTGGCAAAGAAAGACCTAAGTACCAAGAAATCATTGAAAGGTGCAAAACTGGCGATCAAAAATGAAGCAGGAGAAACGCTGTACAGCTTTGTATCAGAAAAAGAGAAAACAACAATACCGGGCAGTATCTTTACGGCTTCGGCGGATCAGAACTATGCATATTACAGCTTATGTGAGCTGGAAGCACCGGAAGGCTATGGACTGGCAGAATCGGTTGATTTTGCGATCAACCGAAGCGGACAGTTATATCTGGTAGAGACAGACGGTGCAGAAAAAAAATATACGGAATTGACCGATCATGTACTGACAATGTACGATATGGCGCAGCTTTCTGTCAGCAAAAAGACAGAAAACGGCAAGTATCTGAAAGGCGCAACACTGAAGATCACAGCGGAGAAGGATACATCCTTTGAAGCGATCACGATCAAGACAGACGGGAAACCGGCATATTTTGACAGCAGCAGATTTACAGCAGGAACGACCTATGTGGTTTCCGAAACAAAAGCACCAAAGGGATATAGTTATGCCACAGATGTGAAGTTCAAACTGGATCAGGATGGCAATGTATATGTAAACGGTAAGAAGAGCAAAGATAAGTCAATTATTATGATCGATGAAAAGATTCAGGTCAAGGTGGCAAAGAAGGACGAAAATTCTCATAAGCATCTGGAAAATGCAGAGCTTGCAGTGAAGGATGCGGATGGAAAGGTTCTGTACACCTTTACTTCCATGAGTAAAGAAGTGACACTGCCTGCCAAGATCTTTACTGCGCCGCAGGATGAAAAATATACCTATTATACATTGACAGAGGTAAAAGCGCCGGAAGGTTATGAACTGGCAAAGGATATCCGGTTTGCAATTGACAAAAACGGTACGTTGTATATCAGAAATGCAAAGGGTAACTATAAGAAGGCAAAGAATGGACTACTGACCATGTATGACAGCCCGACTTTTACTTCATCAACGAGCATAACAACGACCGGAAGCGGCAATAAAGTGCCAAAAACCGGAGATCAGACCCCGCTTGGACTGCTCCTTGCACTTTGCGGTCTGTCATTAGCGGGCATGATCAGTGCGTTCTCAGCATTGCTTTGCAGAAGACGCCGGGTGAACCGGATCGAAAAGAGATAGCGGGATATAGGGGAAGAATAAAAGCATAATGACCGGGAAAACCGGATAAAGGAAGCGCAGGATCAGACAGATCCCGCGCTTCCTGTTTTTTGTCTGTCAATCACAAGATGTGGCATAATTAAGCAAAAATTCAGAATTTGTCTACTATATTTTGGTTGACGATTATAGAGGCGGATAGTATGATAAAAAAGAGATATTTTGCAAATTTTACATGCTTTTTGACGGATAAAGGAATGAGACGATGATACGATACAGTGTAAAGGGTAAAAAGGGCAGAAAAGTGGCTGCTTTTCTGGGTGTGACGGCACTTTCCGTGACATTTCTGGCAATGCCTGTCATGGCAAAAGGAACAGGAACCGTAACAGGAACGGGTGTGAATGTGAGAAAAAGTGCAGGCACAGCTGCCGAAAAAGTTACGACTGTTACAACGGGAGATCAGCTCCGTGTGACCGGATCAAAAAAGGACAGCACAGGAAAAAAGTGGTATAAGGTTACATTTACACAAAACGGAACGAATTATACCGGATACATAATATCGAATTATGTAAACTATAAAAAGAATGCGGCAACACCGGATCAGGCAACGGCAAATCAGGCTGCAGCAGCGCAGACGGACGGTTCCACGACTGTATTGGATGTGTCCGGTATTGCAAAGGATATAAAGCAGAATACAACGAATCAGACAAATACGGGAAATACACAGAATAACAACGCAGGCACAACAAATCAGGCGACAGCAGCAAAGAAAACCGGTGCGATCCAGGGGGATTATGTCAGAATCCGTAAAAAACCGGTAGCCGGAACTGTAGTCTGCCAGCTGATGAAAAATACGGATGTAACGGTAAAAAGCAGTAAAAAGGGATCAGATGGCTATATATGGTATAAGATTTCTTTTAAATACGGCGGAAAGAAAAAGACAGGTTATGTCAGAAGTGATCTGTTGAAGGTCAATGAGACAAAGCAGGATAAGGCGGCGGATCCTGCGCAGCCTGGGGCAGAGCCGGCGAATACAAACGGTACGGATCAGTCAACGGTTACATCACTGACAGATGCGGAATTTGAAAGCTATCTGACCGCGCAGGGATTTCCGGAAAGCTACAAGCAGCCGCTCAGACAATTACACACAGCACATCCGGAGTGGACATTTAAAGCTGTCCAGACAAATCTGGCATGGAATGATGTTGTGGCAGCGGAAAGTGCGGTCGGAAAGAATCTGGTCGGTAAAAATGCGGTTGTTTCGTGGAAATCTTTGGAAAGTACGGCATATAATCGAAAAAAGAATACATGGTACGGCTTTGACGGCGGTAGCTGGGTAGCAGCATCCACGGCACTGGTACAGTATTATCTGGATCCTAGAAATTTTCTGGGCGAAACATCTGTATTCCAGTTTGAATCACTGGAATATGAGGACTATCAGAATGTAGAGGGGCTTAAAGCTCTGCTGGCAGGTTCTTTTATGAACGGTGACTATACAGAACCGGATGGTTCTGTACGGAACTATGCAGATGCGTTTATTGAGATTGGCCGGCAGGTGGGGGTCAGCCCGTATCATTTGGCAGCCAGATGCTATCAGGAGCAGGGAAAAGGCAAGAGTGACAGTATTAAAGGAACCGTTGAGGGATTTGAAAGTATATTTAACTATTATAATATCGGTGCCTATGCATCCGGCGGAAATTCGCCGACCAGACAGGGACTGATCTATGCATCCGGTCAGACAAGCGGTGCTAATAATTATGAGCGCCCATGGAACACGAGGTATAAATCACTTTTGGGTGGGGCTGAGTATGTTGCACAGAAATATGTAAAGGTAAAACAGAATACACTATACTTCCAGAAGTTTAATGTGGTAAACACAAAAAATGGTCTGTATAAGCATCAGTATATGACAAATGTGCAGGCTGCAGCCAGTGAAGCGCAAAAGATGAGTAAGGCATGTCAGGCAGGAGACCGGCTTGTATTTTATATTCCGGTATATACGGGAATGCCTGAAACTGCCTGTGTAAAACCAACCGATAACAAGAATCCGAATAACTATCTGGCAACACTTGCCGTAACGGATCAGGAGCTGACACCGGTATTTGATCCGGAAACAGAATATTATGATCTGACGGTCAAGAAAAAGGTAAAGACGGCAGAAATCACGGCAACGGCTGTTGCAGCGTCTTCCGAAATCAGCGGAACAGGTACTTATGATCTGGAACGTGGCGAGAACGTATTTACGATTACGTGCACGGCACAGACGGGTGAGGTAAAAACATATACGATTCATATTATAAGAAAATAAACCGGAAAAAGTAAAATGAGAAGGGAAGCGTACTATATGAGACAAAAACTGGGGAGAATCTTATTGGGACTATCTGTTTTGACAGCAGCAATTCTGTATTTGCCGGCAGATATTTATGCAGCAGGTTCTGTCAGCGTAACGGCTGATAAAACGGATGTCGGTGTTTCGGACACGATCACGGTTTATATAAAAACTTCGGAGCCGGAGGATCCGTCTGTGGCACCGGAGATCTCCGTCACATACGATTCGGATAAGCTGGAGGTAACAGATTGTAATGTGGATTACGGCGGTGGCGGCGGACTTTTGACGATCACCGGAACCGATGCACAGATCACAATGAAGGCATTGGCTGCAGGCAGCGCATCAATCAGTGCGGAAGCGGTCATAGATGATGATGGAAATAATCCGGCAACAGGCAGTACCAGCGTTGTGGTTGGCGGTAATACAGCTGCGGATCTTTCCTCTGATGCGACACTCAGAGCTCTTACGGTCAGCCCAGGCAGTCTGTCACCGGCTTTTACACCGCAGGGAACGGAATACACAATAGAAGTGGATGACTCTGTAACGGATATTACAGTCAGCGGTGGTGTGACGGATGAAAAGGCACAGATCACGGCAGCAAGCGGTTTTAAAAATCTGAAATCAGGTACAAATGAGGCAGTCATTACCGTAACGGCGGAAGACGGCTCCACCATGACCTATCATTTTACGATCACACGAGGCGGTACAGCTGATGAAACAGATGCCGAAGAAGCGGAGCCGGAACAGATGCAGCAGGCAGCTTCGGCTGATGGGCTTACATTTACGGCAGATGGCACGGATTATACGATCGGTGAGACTGTTTCGGATGAACAGCTTCCGGCAGACTGCAGCAAAACAGAGGTTTCTTACGGCGGACAGACTGTAGAAGGTGCGATCTGGCAGCCCGGCGGGCTCACCCTTTTATATGCTGAGAAAGCAGATGGAGAAGGAAGCTTCTTTATTTATGACAGCACGAAAAACAGTTTTCAGGTCTTTGTGCAGATCATGGGGATTGAAAACCATTATATAGTACCGGTAGCACCGCAGGAAGCAGTTCCGGACGGGTTTACGGAAGAAAATCTGCAGTGGAACAACTCTTATCTGCCGGCATATCAGACGACAAAGGGCGATCCTGCTTTGTCAGATGCATTTTATCTGTTTTATGCTTATAACAATGAAGGAAATGCAGCCTTTTATCTGTATGATGTGGCAGAAGGCAGTTTCCAGCGATATTTTGCGATACAGGAAACTGCTGCTGTGACAGAACGGATGGAACAGAAACCGGTACTGATCATCGGGACACTGGCTTTTTTACTTGTCTGTGCCATTGTCGTGATCGTCAACCTGATCCTGCATAACAGGGATCTGAAGCTGGATATGGAAGAGGAAGCTTTATACGGAGACAAGACGGAAGAAGAGAAGAAGAAAGACGAAAAGAAGCCAAAGAAGCAGATCGCAAAGAAACCGGCGGAGAAACCGGCAACAGAAAAACCGGTGAAGCAGGCTGTAAAGAAAGCAGAAGAAAAAACGGCAAAAACGGTGGCAGAGAAACCAGAAAAACGGGTTGTAAAGAAGACAGAGGAAAAGGCGGCAAAGCCGACAAAACAGACGGCGAAGAAACCGGAAGAGAAATCGGCGGAAAAACCGGCAAAGCAGGCATCTGCAAGAAAAATGGAGGCAGAGAAACCGGCATCGGCAGTTTCCGGACAGGTAAAACCGGAAGCAGCAAAAGAACCGGTTGTGAAAAAAGAAGTTACACCAAATGGTGTGACTTATACAACGGGGCAGATTCCGATCACGGTGGTGCAGCCGCCGAAGTCAGCAAAGCGCAGCCAGGTACCGATCTACACACTGGAGAGAGAACCTGTACCGCTGACGAGAGAAGCTCCGGCAGATCAGCTGGACGATGATTTTGAATTTGAATTTATTGACATTGATTCTTAGACGGTCTGTCAGAAAACATAGGCCGGAGCTGTCAGTATGGTTGACAAACTGTGAATACTGTTATAGACTGAATATAACAGAAGGTGATACACATGATAATAGAAATTGATTTTAACAGTGACGAAGCACTGTATATGCAGCTTCGGAATCAGATCATATTAGGCATTGCCACGTCCCAGTATCAGGAGGGAGAGGCGCTTCCGAGTGTCCGGTCTTTGGCGGATACGATCGGCATCAATATGCACACGGTAAATAAGGCATATTCTGTATTGAAACAGGAGGGCTTTGTCAAGGTTGACAGAAGACGCGGCGTTATAATAGCAGTTGATATTGACAAACTGCAGGCAATGGAGATGATCCAGAAGGAATTGCGTGTCCTTTTGGCACAGGCAAGCTGTAAGAATATCTCGCGTGAAGAAATTCACGATATGATCGATACCATATATAATGAATATGGAGGAAAATAAAAATGGATTATACCGCTAAGGCAAAAACTGCTCTTGGACTTGCCGCATCTGCAGCAAGATCCATGGGTCAGAACTATATCGGGACAGAGCATATTTTACTGGGACTGATCAGACAGCAGACAGGAATGGCGGCTCAGGCATTATTGGTAAATGGAGTGGATGAGACAAAGCTTGTAGATCTGATCATGGAGCTGATCGCACCGACAGGGCATCTGGAGCTGAAAGAACGGGAAGGATATTCACCGCGTGCCCAGCAGGTGATCGGACTGGCATTTCAGATTGCGGAGCAGTATCATGCTTCCGCTGTCGGAACAGAGCATATTCTGATGGCATTGATCCGGGAAGGAAGCAATGTGGCAGTCCGTATTTTAAGTACTATGGGAGTTTCCCTGCAGAAGCTTTATATCGATCTGCTTGTTTCCATGGGGAAAGATGGCAATCTGTATAAAGAAGATCTGCGTCAGCAGAAGCAGAAAACAAAAGTGCTGGAGCAGTACAGCCGTGATATGACAAAGCTGGCAGCGGAAGGAAAGCTGGATCCTGTGATCGGCAGAGATCAGGAGATCCTCAGACTGATACAGATCCTTTCCAGACGGACAAAGAACAATCCGTGTCTGATCGGTGAGCCGGGTGTTGGAAAAACAGCGATCGTAGAAGGTCTGGCACAGCGTATCGTACAGGGAGAAGTACCGGATACCGTCAAAAACAAGCGCGTCATGACACTGGATCTTTCCGGAATGGTGGCAGGCAGCAAATACAGAGGCGAATTTGAGGAACGTATTAAAAAGGTTATCAAAGAAGTGATCGATGATGGTAATATCATCCTCTTTCTGGATGAGATCCACACGATCATCGGTGCAGGCGGTGCGGAAGGTGCGATCGATGCGTCCAATATCTTAAAGCCGTCTCTGGCAAGAGGTGAGCTGCAGCTGATCGGTGCTACGACGATCGAGGAATACCGCAAATATATTGAAAAAGATGCTGCACTGGAGCGTCGTTTCCAGACGATCATGGTAGAAGAGCCTTCCTTAACGGAAGCTGTCCGTATTGTGATGGGTATCAAGCATAAATATGAAGAACATCATCATGTGACGATCACGCCGGAGGCTGTAGAGGCTGCGGTGAAATTGTCAGACCGTTATATCAATGACCGTAATCTGCCGGATAAGGCGATCGACCTGATCGATGAGGCAGCAGCGGCGCTGCGTCTGCAGGGACTGAAAATACCGGAAAACTGTATTAGGCTGCAGGAGCAGATCGATGAACTGAATGTACAGATCGAACGTTCCCTGAAGTTTGATGATCTGGTAGAAGCGCATAAGGAACGTATGGAGCAGGAGAAGCTCATCAAAAAGCATACGCAGGCAATGCAACGGTATGAGAAGAAGATGGCAGCAAAGAACACTCTCGTCACGGAAGATGAGATCGCAGCCGTGGTAGCCCAGTGGACGAAGATCCCGCTGAAAAAGCTGGAAGAGAAGGAAAGTGAGCGCCTCCTGAAGCTGGAAAAGATCCTGCATAAGCGTGTGATCGGACAGACGGAAGCGGTAGAGGCGGTTGCGCGTGCAATGCGCCGTGGCAGAGTCGGTTTACAGGATCCGAAGAGACCGATCGGTTCCTTCCTGTTTTTGGGACCTACCGGTGTCGGTAAGACAGAGCTTTCTAAAGCACTTGCAGAGGCAATGTTCGGTTCGGAAAATGATCTGATCCGTGTAGATATGTCGGAATATATGGAACCGCATTCCGTTGCAAAGATGATCGGTTCACCGCCCGGATATGTCGGACATGACGATGGCGGACAGCTGAGTGAGAAAATCAGACGGAATCCTTACAGTGTTGTTTTATTTGATGAAATTGAAAAAGCACATCCTGATGTATTTAATATTTTGCTGCAGGTGCTGGATGACGGACATATCACCGATTCCAAGGGACGCAAGGTCAGCTTTAAAAATGCCATTATCATCATGACAAGTAATGCGGGCGCTTCCCGTATCGTGGATCCGAAGAACCTCGGTTTTGCCACAAAGACGACAGAGCAGCAGGATTACCAGCGTATGAAAAACGGCGTCATGGAAGAAGTCAAGAGACTTTTCAAGCCGGAGTTCATTAACCGGATTGATGAGATCATGGTATTCCATCCGTTGAATAAGACAGAACTCAGAGAGATCGTGACACTGCTTTCCACAAATCTGATCAAGAGATGCGACCGGCAGATGGGTATCACGCTTTCTATCAGCCAGACGCTCAAGAATCATCTGGTTGAAAAATATTGTGATGTAAAGATGGGAGCAAGGCCTTTGAAGCGTGCGATCCAGACTGTCATAGAGGATCCGCTGGCAGAAGAAATCCTGCAGGGCAGGATCAGGCAGGGCGATCATATCCTTGCGACATTACACAAAGAAAAAGTGGTATTTAAGCAAAGGCAAAACGCAAAAGAACTGGATTTATAAAGGCAAATGGTTTATACTGTTTACACAAAGTACTGCAAGACAATATTCGGGAGGACAAAAGAAAATGGCAGTGGTAAAAGAATTAATTCGTGAAGAATCAGACGGCAGCATCAGTTTCGGAAATTATACATTAGCACAGAAGGCAAAGCTGGAAGATTTTGAACATGCAGGAGATCTGTATAAGGTCAAAACATTCTCAACAATGACAAAACTGGAGAAAAACGGTCTGTTTTTATACGAATCCGTTCCGGGCACAAGCGTCAGTCACTTTCAGGAGACTGCAGACGGTGTATCCTTTGAGGTAGAAGGGGCAGACGATGCACAGCTGATCATCGGACTTTGCGACGATACACAGTATGAGGTATTTGTAGCAGGTAAGAGCGCCGGAAAGATGAATACAGGTCTTGGAGGCAAGCTGAATGTCAGTGTAGAGCTTGCCGGAATGGGCGAAGTAAATGTAAAGGTGGTAGAAGCATAAGCATGGCAAAAATGAAATCGGCTACGGTTTATTTCTGTCAGAATTGCGGCTATGAATCTTCCAAATGGATGGGGCAATGTCCGGGCTGTCGGGAGTGGAATACGCTTGTCGAAGAGGTCGTGACAAAGGCTGCGGGCACCAAGGCGGTGCATATGGTACAGCCGACAAGCCTGAATGATATCTCTATGGAAGAGGAAGATAAGCTCTTAACGCATATGAGTGAGCTTGACCGGGTGCTCGGTGGTGGCATCGTGCCGGGGCAGCTTACATTGGTTGGTGGAGATCCCGGCATCGGGAAATCCACCATTCTTTTACAAATGTGCCAGAATCTTGCGGCAGACGGCAGAAAAATTTTATACATATCAGGGGAGGAATCTCTTAAGCAGATCAAGATACGCGCAATGCGGATCGGCGAATTTACGGATCAGTTAAAGCTTCTGTGTGAAACAGATCTGGATACGGTAGAAGCAGTGATAAAGCAGGAAAAACCGGATATTGTCGTAATCGATTCTATCCAGACAATGTATGCGGAACGTGTGACCTCTGCACCGGGCAGTGTATCGCAGGTCAGAGAAGCAACAGCTGTTTTTCTGCGTCTTGCCAAGAGTATGCCTGTTGCAACATTTATTGTCGGGCATGTAACAAAGGAAGGAACTGTTGCGGGGCCGCGCGTACTGGAGCATATGGTAGATACGGTCTTATATTTTGAAGGAGACAGACATGCGTCCTATCGGATTTTACGGGGCGTGAAAAATCGTTTCGGCTCCACGGATGAGATCGGTGTGTTTGAAATGCGCAAGGAAGGGCTTTGCGAGGTGAAAAACCCGTCTGCTTATCTGCTAAGCGGCAGACCGAAAAATGCAAGCGGTTCTGTAGTTGCCTGTGCCATGGAGGGCACCAGACCGATGCTGATCGAGATTCAGGCACTTGTCTGTGATTCCAATTTCAATATTCCGCGCCGCCAGACAACAGGGGCGGATTTTAACAGAGTGAATCTCCTGATGGCGGTACTGGAAAAAAGGCTGGGACTTCGCATGGGACAGACCGATGCATATGTCAATCTTGCCGGTGGCATGCGGCTTTTAGAGCCTGCGTTGGATCTGGGCATTGTGATGGCACTGGTATCCAGCTTTAAAAATAAGGTTATTTCCGATCAAACGGTGATTTTCGGTGAGGTAGGTCTTTCAGGAGAGGTTCGTGCTGTCAATATGGCACAGCAGCGTGTGCTGGAGGCGCAGAAACTTGGATTTACGAAATGTATCCTGCCATTAGCAAATCTGGATGGCCTGTCAGATATTCCGGAGAAAATGCGGATTGTTGGCGTTTCCAATGTAGCTGATGCAATAAATGAACTGATTTGATTTATTTCGTCAATATATTTTAATTGCTTGGGCAATATAATTGTAGAAATAACTCTGAATACATCATATAATACAATCAGTCTAAGACATTAGACATGCTAATTAGCAATTTCCGGAAGAATTCCCCTTTTACACAAACAGGAGGCCTGGCGACTTTGTCGCTGGGTCTTTTGTTTTGCGGGAAAACCATACAGATTATGCAAAAGAATTTTACGATCAGACAGGGTATACAAAAGCAGGGAGGATATAAAAATGGATCTGTCTCAAAAACAAATAGCATATTATCATTTGCCGGGATTGTTTGAATTTTACGAATTATACAGTGTTTTTCTGCCGCTGTTTCGGGCACACAGAGAATACTTTTATGATTGGTGCAGGATTGGTTCGGTCTATGGAGCCCCGGCGGATTGCCTCTGGGGCGGTGGACGTACATCTTACGGCGAGCAGGATCCGCGGGCAGTGCTGGCATTGATGCAGGAATATGGTATTTCTGCCCGCCTGACCTTCAGCAATTCCTTGCTGAAAGAAGAACATCTGAAAGATCACAGATGTAATGCGCTCTGCCGGTTATTTGTGGAAGATAACGTGATGGAAAAATATAATGTTCAGAAGAATGACAGCATAGAAAACAGAAACGTACGTAATGGTATTATCATTTACTCCGATCTGTTGCTGCATTATTTACAGAAGCAATATCCGGGGTTCTATTTCGTATCTTCCACGACAAAGGTTCTGACAGATTTCAAGGAGCTTCTGCAGGAAGTCAACAGAGAGGAATTTCGATATGTTGTACCGGATTTCCGCCTGAATAAGCAGTTTGATAAGTGGAATACACTGACTGTAGACCAAAAAGATAAGATAGAATTTCTGAGCAATGAGTGCTGCCGGTTTGGCTGCAAAGACCGTAAAAGCTGTTATGAGACTGTCAGCCGGAAAAATCTGGGGGAAGCCATTCCTGATTATCCGTGCACTTCACCGGATGCGGCGGAAGGCTATCGATTTTCAAAAGCAATGGAAAATCCGGGATTTATCGGTATTGATGATATCCAATCTATTTATCTGCCGATGGGATTTTCTAATTTCAAGATCGAGGGACGCGGACTTGGCAGTGCCATGCTGCTGGAATTTCTGCTTTATTACATGACAAAGCCGGAATATCAGCTGAAAGTGCGGGAAGCTGTTTATCTGGATGCGATGCTGGATCTGTTTTGAACTTTAAAAAAGTCATAAAAGTATGAATCGTTGATTTTCATAGAAATAGCGTTCGAACAAAATCGGGAAATTATGTAAAAGCGTATAAAAGACATATATACAAATTGTAGATATAAGGTAATTATATAAGGGACAGATACCTCAAAAGCAAGTGAAATCGCAGAAGAAAAGAGTGAAAAACCAACTGGTGACTATTAAGTAAAAAATAATATGAAAAAAATAAAAAAATTCATTGACAAGTTACCTGATTTAATAGTATACTAGCAAAGCGGGTTGAGAAATACCCGCAAAGTTATGGGATCTTAGCTCAGCTGGGAGAGCATCTGCCTTACAAGCAGAGGGTCATAGGTTCGAGCCCTATAGGTCCCATATATCCTGGCGAGATAGCTCAGTTGGCTAGAGCATACGGTTCATACCCGTAGTGTCGAGGGTTCGAATCCCCCTCTCGCTACTAAAAAGAATCCGAAAGGATTCTTTTTTGTTGTCCGGATATATAAGAACCTGAGACACTACGGAGTAGTGGAGAGGGCGCACGAGGTCCGGTGGACCTCGGCTATGCGCGGACCGGAGCGGAGCGGAGACCGAATCCCCCTCTCGCTACTAAAAAGAATCCGAAAGGATTCTTTTTTGTTGTCCTTTTTTTTGCTTTTGCTTGTGTTTAAAATTCCGGGATGATAACATAAGGTAAGAATGTTTTACGGAGGATCAAGAATGAAAAAGAAGAGATTTGTGGGAATGGGGATCCTGATGCTGTTTTGCATTTGCATGCTGTGGGGAAAGACAGTGCTTGCAGATCCGCTTGCAACAGAGGAACAGGTTGCGGTTCATCTGACCGCGCAGGAAGAAAAAGAAGCGGAACAGAATGGCAAATCGGCAAAGCAGGCGCTTAAACAGCAGGGGATTTCTATTGACAGCAATGGCTTCACAGGTTCCGAAACACTGGATAAGACCAATATCGTGACAAATGAGCTGGCATCAGCACCTTATTGTGCGACATTATCTGCCAGTGGCAATTTTGTTGTGGCACAGGTGTATTATGAGTTGTATGGCAGTGGTGATAAGATTATGTTTCAGGCATACAAACGATCAGGAAATACACTGGTAGCACAGGAGGGTACGAAAGGGATAGCAACCTATGATGCAAGTCATAAGGTGACCTGCAGTATGGATCTGTCAAGCTGTGATGATGATACTTACCGCATTATTTATTTCAGACCGAATCCCGCTTCCGGTTTAGGCAGTTATATTAGTTTTGCTTCCTATGTGGTAACCAAAACCGCAACAGGCTGCAGTTTAAAAGCACCGGCGGGAGAGCATGAGTTTGCATATTATAAAGATCTGGCAAATACGCTTGATCCGTCCCAATATGACGATATTCCATTGGAGTATTACACGACTTATACAGATAGCTTCTATTATGTCGGAAACAGCATGGATGCGATCAAACAGCAGGCGATAAGCCTGACAAGGAGCTGCACAACGGATGAGCAAAAAGTAAAAGTGATCCATGATTGGATTTGTAAACAGATTGCATATGATTATGAATATTTATATGGTGAAAATAAAGGCTATAAATACACCGCGGCGCCGTATTATGTATTTTCTGCAAAGACAGGTGTTTGTGCGGGTTACTCCAGACTAAACCAGGTGATGCTCACATCGCTGGGCATTCCCTGTATCAACATTATGGGCTACAGTGAATCGCCGCTTTCCGATACATACAGTCCATCCATCAATCATGAGTGGAACATGGCATATTTCGGTGGGGAATGGCATCTGCTTGATCTGACGTGGGACAGTTCGAATAAATATTATGGTTCTTCCGGCAAAGGTGAGGATGTGTTAAATCAGGATCCGGGATATACTTATTATGGAATCAGACCTTATATATTCGGCGTGTCCCATCATTCTATCAGTGATGAAAGAGATCAGCAGTACCATGTGGAAAGTATTCAGATTGTTAGTAATAATTCAAAAACAAAATTCAATGTGAATGACTCATTTTCATCAGATTTTTCTTTGCAGGCGACAATGAGTGATGGAAGCACGGGATATGTATACGATACAAATATGATCAGCTGCAGCGGTTATGACATGAGTAAATCCGGCAGACAGACGGTTACGGTATCTTACGGCGGCAAGAGCACAAGCTATCAGATCGTAGTCGGAGCCGAGGAGGCATGTGGGCATACAGTTACAACATGGGAAATTGTAAAACAGGCAAACTGTTATGCAGAGGGACTTCGCAGGCAGGTCTGCAAAAGCTGTGGCGAAGAGATCAGTAAAGAGCCGATCCCCGCAACGGGCAATCATAGTTATGGAGCATGGAAAGAAACAAAAGTACCGGCTTGTATCACAAAAGGGGAAGAAAAGCGGTACTGTCAGACAGCAGGCTGCGGCGCATATGAGAGCAGAGAGGTAGCGGAAACGGGAATACACGGCTATGGCGCATGGACAGTCGCGAAGCAGGCGACTTATGATGCTGCCGGAGAAGAACGGAGATACTGTCAAACAACTGGCTGTAGTGCATATGAAAGCCGTGAGATCGCACAATTAAAGAAGCCGGAATCGGAAGACCAGAAAAAAGATGATCAGAAGGATAATACCGGTGATACAGGAAATCCGAATAACGGCGGCAAGAACAATGACGATAACCGGAACGATGATGATAACGATGATGACAGAGATGATAACGGTGACGGGGACGATGATAATGAGACGGAAATGACTGAAGTTGTCAAGCTGGGAAAGGTATCATGTGTTGTAACGTTTGACACCGAAGAAAGAACTGCGGTTGTGACACAGGTTACGAAGAAATCAGTGACAAGCGTAACGATCCCTGATACAGTAACATACGCCGGTAAACCGTATAAAGTGACGGAAATCTCAGACAGGGCATTTTATAGCTGTAAGAAATTAAAAACAGTGACCATCGGTAAAAATGTAAAGAAGATTGGAAGCAAAGCATTTTATAATTGCAGGAATTTAAAGAAGATTACAGTAAAAACGAAGAAACTTGCAACAAAATCAGTTGGAGCAAAGGCATTTGGTAACACTCATAAAAAAGTAACAGTGAAAGTACCGGCTTCCAAGTATAAAATATATAAGAAACTTTTGGTGAAAAAGGGCATCAGTAAAAAAGCAAAATTCAAAAAGTAAAATAAGGGCAGGTGCCACAGGCACCTGCCAAATAAAGAGGGGAGTATGAGATAAAACGTGCAATGCACGTGTTGTTGTTTGGCGAAGCTAATCACAAGCTGAAATTCTTCATATCGTCATTAACTTCTTTTGATGGTTCTAATCATAAAGGATAAATGTGAACAGAGTATGGGCAATTTCTAAGGAATTTATAAAATAATGAAAGAAATCCTAAACAAAAAGGGAAGAAAATGAAAACAGACAGGAGTATAGTTGTTTATGATATTAGATGTATCCAATTTGAGTCATGGCTTTGGAGACAGGGCAATTTTTAACAATGTATCTTTCCGCCTGTTAAAGGGCGAGCATATCGGACTTGTCGGCGCAAACGGGGAAGGCAAGTCTACTTTTATGAATATTGTGACAGGAAAGCTGCAGCCGGATGAGGGCAGCGTGGAATGGGCAAAAAATGTCAGAGTCGGGTATCTGGATCAGCATACCGTGCTGGAAAAGGGCATGACGATGCGGGATGTGTTAAAGTCGGCTTATTCTTTTTTGTTTGAAATGGAAGCAAGGATCACAGAGATCTGTGATCTGCTTGCAGAGGCAGATGAGACGCAGATGGCAGAGCTTTTGGAAGAAATGGGAACATTGCAGGATCTTCTGGACAGTCATGATTTTTACGTGATCGACAGTAAAATCGAAGAGGTGGCAAGAGCATTTGATCTGTTGCAGCTTGATCTGGACAGAGATGTAACGGATCTTTCCGGCGGACAGCGTACCAAGCTCCTTTTGGCAAAGCTCCTTCTGGAAAAGCCGGATATTCTGCTTTTGGATGAGCCAACGAACTATCTGGATGCCAATCATATCGTATGGCTGAAACGCTATCTGCAGGAATATGAAAATGCTTTTATTCTGATTTCACATGATATTCCATTCTTAAATGATGTCGTTAATCTGATCTATCATATGGAAAATCAGGAGCTGAACCGTTATGTCGGCAACTATGACAAGTTCCTTGAAGTATACGAAATGAAGAAGATGCAGTTAGAGGCTGCTTATAAAAAGCAGCAGAAGGAAATTGCGGATCTGAAGGACTTTGTGGCAAGAAACAAGGCGAATGTCGCAACAAGAAATATGGCGATGTCCCGTCAGAAGAAGCTCGACAAAATGGATGTGATCGAGCTGGCAAGAGAGAAGCCGAAGCCGGAATTTCATTTTAAGGAAGCAAGAACGCCGGGCAGAGTTTTATTTGAAACAACAGATCTGGTGATCGGATATGATAAGGAAAAACCGCTGTCTAAACCGATCAATCTGCGTATGGAGCGCGGTGAAAAGATCGCGGTTGTCGGAACAAACGGAATCGGAAAGACGACGTTCCTTAAGAGTGTGCTGGCACTGCTCCCTTCTTTAGAGGGAACAGTCGTACAGGGAGATTATCTGGAGATCGGATATTTCGAGCAGGAGGTCACACCGGGCAATCAGTCCTGTATCGAGGAAATCTGGGAAACCTTTCCGGGCTATACCCAGTATGAAGTCCGCAGTGCGCTGGCAAAATGCGGGTTGACGACAAAGCACATTGAAAGTAAAGTGAAAGTGTTGAGCGGTGGTGAGCAGGCAAAGGTCAGATTGTGTAAATTGATAAACAGGGAAACCAATCTGCTTCTTTTGGACGAGCCGACCAATCATCTGGATGTGGATGCCAAGGAAGAACTGAAGCGGGCGCTTTCGGAATATAAGGGTTCTGTACTGCTTGTCTGTCATGAACCTGAATTTTATGAAGGACTGGTAGATAAAATTTGGAATCTGGAGGAATATTCCAAGTTAATTCATTAGTGGACAGATCTGTCACAATGGCAGGTAAAAGTCAATAGGAGGTAATATATGCGAATCGGAATGGGCTATGACGTACATCGTCTGGCGGAAAATAGAAAAATGATCATTGGCGGTGTGGAGATCCCGTATGAGAAAGGGCTTTTGGGACATTCGGATGCAGATGTCCTTTTGCACGCCATTATGGATGCCCTGCTCGGTGCAGCGGCACTGGGCGATATCGGAAAGCATTTCCCGGATACAGATCCGGCGTATGAAGGCATTTCCAGTATGAAGCTGTTGGAAAAGGTCGGACAGCTTTTGGAGGACAATCGGTATGTGATCGAAAATATTGACGCAACGATCATTGCACAGAAGCCGAAAATGCGTCCGTATATCGATACCATGCGGGAAAATATCGCAGGAGCACTTGGAATCGAGCTTTTTCAGGTCAATGTAAAGGCGACCACAGAGGAAGGACTTGGTTTTACGGGAGCAATGGAAGGAATCAGCTCACAGGCGATCTGTATGCTGCAGCGCCCGGCGGAACGGTATGAACAGCAGGCAGCTTATGGTGACTGCGGTGGCTGTAGTGGCTGTCCACGGCAATAATGGACGGACATATGTCAAACGTGATGAATGAAAATCATAGTGCAAAAAGCTAAAGAAAACAAAGGTAAGGAAAAGTACATGTTAGAAGTAATCGAACGAGTCAATAGTGTAGCCAATAATTTTATCTGGGGTGTTCCCGCTATGATCTGTATTATTGGTGTCGGATTGTTTCTGAGTATCAGGACAAAATTTATTCAGATCCGTAAATTCCCGTATGCCATGAAAGTGACGATCGGTCGTATGCTGAAAAAGAGAGAAGCGTCCGACGGTGCGTTGACACCATTTCAGGCTGTGTGTACAGCACTGGCGGCGACGGTTGGAACCGGTAATGTGGCAGGTGTGGCAGGCGCGATCGCGATCGGTGGTCCGGGCGCTGTATTCTGGATGTGGATTTCGGCTCTGCTTGGTATGTGTACTAAGTTTTCGGAAGTGACGCTCGCTGTTCATTTCCGTGAAACCAATAAAAAAGGAGATCTGGTTGGTGGTCCTATGTATTACATCAAAAACGGTCTGGGCAAAAAATGGCTCTGGCTGGCATATCTGTTTTCTGCATTTGGTGTGATGACCGTATTCGGAACAGGAAATGCAACACAGGTCAATACGATCACAACAGCGATCGATTCTGCTCTGTACAGTTATGGCATTTTGCCGGAGGGCAGCGCAGGTACATTGAATCTGATACTTGGTATTGTTCTTGCAATTCTGATCGGTCTGATCCTGATCGGCGGGATCAAGCGGATCGGGCAGGTGACGGAAAAGCTTGTTCCGTTTATGGCAGTCATGTATATTATATTAGCCATTGGTGTTGTTGTCGTTCACTTTAAATCACTTCCGGCGGTATTTAGCATGATCTTTGAAGGAGCATTCAGTCCTTCTGCTGTAACGGGCGGTGCAGTCGGCAGCTTTTTTATGAGTATGAAAAAGGGCGTTTCCCGTGGTATTTTCTCCAATGAAGCAGGGCTTGGAACAGGCTCAATCGCACATGCCTGTGCAGATACAAGAAAGCCGGTCAAGCAGGGCTTCTTTGGTATTTTTGAGGTATTTGTGGATACGATCGTGATTTGTACACTGACAGCACTTGTGATCTTGTGCAGCGGTGTTCCGGTCGGTTATGGCAGCGCAGCGGGCGCAGAGCTGACGATCAGTGGCTTTACCGCAACCTACGGAAACTGGGTATCTGTTTTTACGGCGACTGCCATGTGCTGTTTTGCTTTCTCAACGATCATTGGCTGGGGATTGTACGGTACAAGATGTGCGGAGTTTTTACTGGGAGAGCGTGTCAACAAGCCTTTTATGGTATTGTATGCATTAGTAGCGATCGTTGGTGCAACGATGAATTTGGGATTGATGTGGAGTATCGCAGAAACCTTTAACGGTCTGATGGTCATTCCAAACCTGATCGCAGTATTCCTGCTGTCCGGTGTAGTTGTGAAGCTGGTAAAAGAATATTTCCAGAAGGAAGAATAGAATACTATTGTTCATGTCCGCGTATGATAATAATATCGCTTTGTTTCAGGATCAGATCCTTCTGCGGCAGAACGGAAAGTCCGTCCCTAAGGAGCAGGTAGACGTTAAATTGTTCAGTCTCTTCAAGCTCCTCGACTGTCTTTCCTGCATATTGCTTATCCACAAACAGTTCTGCGATTTCCCGGATATCTGCATGGCGGTAATCCAAAATGCCGCTCTTTCGCTGATACTGTTCCACGAAACCGGCGCTGATGATACCGGTCGGGATCGCAACCGCACCGACACCGAGGTAGGCAATGCAGATCGCCATGATACGCCCCAGAGTCGTGACCGGATAAATATCACCGTACCCAACGGTCAGAAGTGTTGACATGCTCCACCAGATACCGCTGAAAGCATTCCGGAAGACTGTGGGCTGTGCTTCATGTTCGACACTGTACATGCAGAGACTGCTGGCAAGCATCAGGATAAACACGATAAAGACGGAAGAGATGATCTGATTCCGCTTTTCATACAGAACGGTTGTGATAATGTTGAAAGAATCATATTTGGCGTTGAGCCGGAACAGATGAAAGATCCGCGCAACACGAAGCATACGGAAAATGACCGCAATATTGCAAAAAATGGTGACCGTGATAAAGATATCAAAAAAACGGCTGATCCGGTTACTTTTATCGCCGATCTGTATGATATTAAAGATTTTCTGTTTCATGGTATGTCCTTTCTGAAACTCCGATATACTCTATTGTAGCATGAAAACAGAGACTTGACAAAATGCATGTCATTTCATATCCTAATAGAAGAGTGAAAGAACGAAAACAGGCGTAGAACGGAAAGAGTATTTACCTCGGATTTGCCAGAGAGTGAATGCATTGGCTGAAAGCATTCATCAAATGAGCGGTAAAGAAGTGCGTCCGGGAGCCTGCCTGCTGAATCCAGTAAGCAGGCACGTATTCATCTGCGTTAAAGATGCACAAGGGCTGGAATGGTTTTATCATTCCTTCAGTAGAGTGGAACCGCGGTGAAACGTCTCTATATATTAAAATATATAGAGGCGTTTTATAGTGAGGAAGGTGTTACCATGGGTTTTATCAAAAATATAAAGGAAGAGATCAGGATCATCCGGGAGAGAGATCCGGCGATCCACTCTAATATGGAAGTCTTTCTGTATCCGAGTTTTAAGGTTATGCTGCATTACCGTATTGCGCATAAGCTGTATTTAAACGGGCATTATTTCTGGGCAAGATGGGTGTCACAGAGAGGCGTCAGGAAGACTGGTATCGAGATTCATCCGGGCGCACAGATCGGCAAAGGATTGTTTATCGACCATGGAAATGGTGTGATCATCGGAGAAACGGCGATCATTGGCGATAATGTAACGCTGTATCAGGGTGTGACGCTTGGCGGAACCGGTAAAGAACAGGGAAAAAGACATCCGACAATCGGTAATAATGTCATGATCAGTGCGGGCGCAAAAGTGCTCGGTTCCTTTACGATCGGAGATAACTCCAAGATCGGCGCAGGAAGCGTTGTTTTAGAGCCTGTACCGCCGAATTCGACGGTAGTCGGTGTTCCGGGCAGAGTAGTCAAGCGGAATAATGTTTCCCTGCCACAGGAAGAAATGGATCAGGTGCATCTGCCGGATCCGGTCAAGGAAGATCTGTCCATGCTCAGACAGAGTAATATCGCATTGACCAATAAACTGATAGAACTGGAAAATGAAGTAAAAGCACTCAGGAAAGGAGCTTTACATGAGGATTTATAATACGCTTACAAAAACAAAACAGGAATTTGTACCGATCGAGGAAGGAAAGGTCCGTATGTATGTCTGCGGTCCTACCGTATACAACCTGATCCATATCGGAAATGCACGTCCGATGATCGTATTTGATACGGTACGCCGCTATATGGAGCATAAAGGCTATGAGGTCAATTATGTATCCAACTTTACCGATGTGGACGATAAGATCATCAAAGCTGCGATCGAGGAAGGCGTAGATGCTTCCGTGATCAGCCAGCGTTATATCGCAGAATGTAAAAAGGATATGGCAGCCATGAATGTAAAGCCTGCCACTACACATCCGCTTGCCACGCAGGAAATTGGCGGTATGATCGATATGATAAAGACATTGATCGACAAAGGGCATGCTTATGTGGCAGCAGACGGAACTGTTTACTACAGAACAAGAAGCTTTAAGGATTATGGAAAGCTTTCCCATAAAAATATCGACGATTTAAGAGGCGGTAACAGAAGCCTTCTCGTATCCGGCGAGGATCAGAAGGAAGACCCGCTTGACTTTGTATTATGGAAACCGAAAAAAGACGGCGAGCCATACTGGGAATCTCCGTGGTGCGACGGCCGTCCGGGCTGGCATATCGAATGCTCCGTTATGAGCAAAAAATACCTCGGTGATGAGATCGATATCCATGCAGGCGGCGAAGATCTGATCTTCCCACATCATGAAAATGAGATCGCACAGTCGGAGGCATGCAATGGCAAGATCTTTGCAAGATATTGGATGCATAATGCGTTCCTGAACATTGATAATAAGAAGATGAGTAAATCACTCGGTAACTTCTTTACCGTACGTGATATCAGTGAAAAATATGATCTTCAGGTGCTTCGTTTCTTCATGCTTTCCGCACATTACAGAAGCCCGCTGAACTTCAGCGCGGAGCTGATGGAAGCTGCCAAGAACGGACTAGAGAGAATCCTGACCTGTGCGCAGAACATGCAGTACAGATTAGAGCATGCTGTAAACAGCCATATGACGGAAGAAGAGGGCATACTTTATGAGCAGGCATTAAATTATGTAAACCGTTTTGACGAAGCGATGGATGATGATTTCAATACAGCAGATGCCATTTCAGTTATCTTTGAACTGGTAAAATTTATCAACTCCAATACAGGGGAAGAAAGCTCCAAGGCATATTTACAGAATCTGTACGAAGAGCTGAAAATGCTGACAGATATCTGCGGTCTGCTCATTGAGCCGAAGCAGGAGCTTCTCGATGCAGATATTGAAAAGCTGATCCAGGAAAGACAGGATGCCAGAAAGCAGAAGAACTTTGCCCGTGCAGATGAGATCCGTAACGAGCTGCTGGAGAAGGGTATCGTGTTAGAGGATACCAGAGAAGGAGTAAAATGGAAGAGAGCATAAGTCTGCTTTCGCAGATCAAGGAAACATTTGCCTGTAAGGAAACGGATATCAGAACCTATTCGCCGATCACGCTTGCTTTTTTAGGCGACTGTATTTATGATCTTGTGATCCGGACGGTTCTGGTGGAGCGATGCAATCGTGATGCCAACAGTTTACATAAGATCAAGAGCGCGGTGGTGAAAGCGGATGCGCAGGCAGAGATGATCGAAGCACTTCTGCCCGAGCTGACGGAAGAAGAAGCCGGTGTATACAGAAGAGGCAGGAATGCCAAAACCTCGCATACCGCAAAAAATGCCTCCGTTGTTGCTTACCGGAAAGCGACCGGGTTTGAGGCTTTGATGGGCTATTTATATTTGACGGAACAGACAGACAGACTGCTTTTTCTTGTAAAGAAGGGGCTTACGCTGATCGGAAAAGAAATCTGACGGCAGAATCAAGTGACCGGGAATCCGGACAGAAATGAGGAAAAGATGCGATACGAAGAATTTACGATAGAAGGCAGAAATGCGGTCATAGAAGCATTTCGCAGTGGCAAGCCGATTGATAAGGTATTTATTTTGGACGGCTGCCAGGATGGACCTATGGTGACCATCCGCAGGGAAGCAAAGAAAAAGGATGTCATGATCAAATATGTAACAAAGGAACGTCTTGATCAGATGTCCGAGACCGGCAAGCATCAGGGTGTCATAGCCTATGCGGCGGCCTATGAATATGCGGAGGTTTCCGATATTCTGGAAAAAGCAAAAGAAAAGGGAGAAGATCCGTTTATTTTTATTCTGGATAATATTGAAGATCCGCACAATCTTGGTGCGATCATCAGAACAGCCAATTTAGCAGGTGCACATGGAGTGATCATTCCGAAGAACCGGGCAGTCGGACTGACTGCGACTGTTGCGAAGGCATCCGCAGGTGCACTGAATTACACGCCGGTTGCAAAGGTGACTAACCTTTCTCAGACGATCGAAGAGCTGAAAAAAGAAGGGCTTTGGTTTGTCTGTGCGGATATGGACGGCGAGATCATGTACAGGCAGAATCTGACAGGACCGATCGGACTGGTGATCGGGAATGAAGGGGAAGGTGTGGGACGTCTTGTGAAGTCCAAATGCGACCTTGTGGCAAGGATCCCTATGCAGGGAGACATAGATTCCCTGAATGCATCTGTGGCAGCGGGTGTACTGGCCTATGAGGTTGTCAGACAGAGAATGCAGGTAAAGAAATAGACGAAAATGAGGTAACAAATGCGGGACAGATGGAAGGATTGTTCGGATGAAGAACTGATCATACGACTGCGTGAAGGAGAGCAGGAGGTCATGGATTATCTGATGGATAAATATAAAAATCTTGTCAGGGATAAAGCAAAATCCATGTATATTCTGGGTGGTGATACAGAGGATCTGATCCAGGAAGGAATGATCGGTCTGTTTAAAGCTGTCAGAGATTATGATTTTGGCAGGGATGCCGGCTTTTCAACATTTGCCACGCTCTGTATTTCCAGACAGATGTATACGGCTGTGCAGGCATCCGGACGAAAAAAACATATGCCCCTTAATACATATATTTCATTGTCAGGCGAGACAACACATACGGATGAGCAGAAGGAAAATGTGTCTTTGGAAAACGTATTGCAGTCGGGACAGCTCAGCGATCCGGAAAAAATGCTCATAGACCGGGAAAATGTAGAATATATTGAACAGATGATACAGTCCCGGCTCAGCAGCTTTGAAAAGCAGGTGCTGGATCTGTACCTGACCGGAATGGGATATGTGGAGATTGCAAAGGTACTTGGAAGGGATGAAAAATCAACAGATAATGCATTGAGCAGACTGAAATCAAAATTACGGAAGGTGATCGAATAACAGATGACCGAATATGTCGAAAAAACGACCGCATCTGCATGAAAAATGGAGAAAACGGGAAATAGATTTGACTGCATTTGGTATGTTGATATATGATAAAAAGGAAGTGTAAACTGTAGCAAAGCTATTACATAGCATAAAAGAATGAGAGGGAATTTCAGATGGAGAGAAATGATCCAAATACCAAGATGAGAGAAAAAATCTACAAAGAATTAAAGGTTAATTTCCAAAATCTTGAGCAGCAGATTAAAGAGCTGGAAAATTTAAACGCCGAATATGCGATTAAGTGTGATCTGTACGGACAGTGTCTGGCAGAGCATCTGCTGAGCAGCGGCAGTGATGTGATCAAGAAGCATTTAGAGGAAACACATGCCAAGATTCAGGAAAATGAAGAAGCGATCAAGCAGCTGAAGCTGGAGAGAGATGCTTATCGCATCGAGATTGAGATCTACGAAAATAACATCAAGGATAAATAAAGCAGATAAAAAGAACAGCGCTGTGTCTTAGATGGATACAGCGCTGTTTTGTTCTGTTTTCAGCTTCAGCGTTCTGTCTCTGATGCCAGGTGAAAGGGTGTACCTCAGTGTACCTCACCTGAAGGAAAAAAAGAAAACCTCGAAAATGCCGTATTTTCAAGGCTTCTAGGGAAAAAATTGTAAGAGCTGCTGACGGGAATTGAACCCGTGACCCCTTCCTTACCAAGGAAGTGCTCTACCTCTGAGCCACAGCAGCTTTTTTGTTACCGAACGATATTGTATCAAAGAAACGATTCTTTGTCAAACAAAAACTGGATTCTCAGCGTAAAATATGGTAGAATTCTGAATAAGTCAAGTATTGGTGAGAGGGTTATAAGGAGAAGGACATTACATGAATCAAAATCTTTATATGAGGGATTTTATAAAAGATAATAACCGCAGGATCAATGGGATTCTCGGGAAGCTGATCGCGGCATTTCTGATACTGATCCCTGCGGCGGTTATCGCATGGCAGGTGGATGTGCTTGTGCTGGAAAAGAGCACACTTATCAAAGTATGTCTCTTGATTTTTGCGGCATCGGTTATTCCGATGATCGTCTGCCGGTATTCTTATAATGAAACAGTCAACCGATGTGTCTGTCTGACACTTATGGAAGGGCTTGTCTGTCTGGTTGCCTGTAATGATGTGATCAGTCTGAAGCTGTTTTATGTGATCGTACCGCTTGTCAGTCTTCTGTATGCGGATAAAGCGATATTTATACACACGGCAAGAAATTGTTTTTTTGCCATGCTCTGTGTATTTTTGTATAAATTTTACCAGACGGACAACAGACTTCATACGCTGCGCTACACATATCAGACAAGCTATGAGGAAATACTTGCGACTGTACTGGAGTATCTGATCTTAATGATTCTGATGTATCTGCTCTGCATGAAGGAAAGGGATATGATCCTGTCCGGTTTTTTGCTGGAACAAAGAGAGGATGGCAGTTATGTGACAGCAGCAGTGGCTGCAACACCGGCAGCAGAGACGGAGCAGGCAGCGCCTTATAATACAAAGGGCTTATTTCTGGAGATCAATCAGAAAATACAGAGTATGATCCGGGGAAAGGATAAGGTTTTTCTGCTGCATGTGGATTATGATCTGCCCAGCGTACTCGTTGGAGATACCGAAAAGATCCGTCTTGCCATGATCAATATCTTAAGTGATCTGCTGCAGTTTACGGAGCAGGGAACAGTCACAATGACCGTTACTTATGAAAAGGGTATTCTGCCAAGAAGAGGGCAGAATATCACACTGGTGTGCAGGATCGACTGCAGTGAGGATCTGACAGAGGATCTGCGCTACGGAAATGCGCCGGGCTTTGCACTTGCCAAAAACATGATCCAGAAGCTGAACGGTATCTTTTTGGATAAGACCGCTGGAGCAGAGGTCAGACAGACCAAATTTGTGATTTCATTTTTGCAGACGGTTGAGGATGAGGAAACGATCGGACAGATCAAGGAGAAACACAGAGAAGAGCAGAAGGAACTGATCACAGATTCCCGCAAAAAGGCACAGAATCTGTATTACGCCAAGCAGGTGAAGGCACTTGTGGTAGATGACAGTCCGGTAAACTGTAAGCTGGTCGCATCTTTGCTGAAATCATACGGTATGCAGGCAAAGACCGTGGAAAGCGGTGAAGAGGCGATTGAAGAGCTTCGCACAAGGAAATATGATTTTGTTATTCTTGATCATATGATGCCTGTTAAGGGCGGTATCCAGACAGCAAAGGAGATCAGACAGCTTGGTGATCCATACTTTGAACTGTTACCGCTTTTAGTCATGACATCCAATATTACGGAGGAGTCCAAACAAATCTTTTATGACTGCGGCTTTTCCGAAGTTATCTCAAAACCGATTAAGGAGGAGGAACTGCGACAGGCACTGGCACATTGCATGTTCTTATGATCAAAATGAAAAAGTTTTTTGCGCAGTTTAAAAGTTTAGATTTACGGACAGGGATTGAAGCAGCTTTTGGAGCTGTTTTAACCCTGTTTTCCATTTTCAGTCTGTTTATAAAGGGCTGGTACGATCAGCTGCCTGTTTACAAGGATCTGATCTGCGGGCTGACAACATGGTCGGGTTATAACAAACAGGCGGATTTGTGGCTGATCCGGGGAGCGATCATTGGTCTGCCGCTGTTATTTATCCTGTTTGCATGGATCCTGCTAAAAGTGAAGCCGGTAAGGCAGAATACGGGCAGAGAAGAGAAAACAGACAGGGAAAAGGCAGTTTATGGTTTTATGATCGGATATGCAGCTGTATTGCTTATGATACTGACACAGCAGAGGTATATGTGGCAGTATGCAGGGCTTTATGCGGTATTGCTTTTGGGTTATCTGCTTTGTCAGCACACTAAAACAAGTTATGTAAACTGCGTAGAACAGGCGTCATTTGTCTATGGGGCTTTGACCGTGCTGTTTCTGGCAGCAGGCTGGAAGGTAAGGATCGCACAGCTCTGGCAGGCTGGCAGCCTTGTATTATTAGGGATTACAGCCGTTTTCTTTCTTATGCTTTGCGGACTGCCACAGCTTGGCAGGCTGTTTGTCAAGAGAAAACTTGAGAAATATCTGCAGATCTTACTGCCGGTTGGCTGTCTTTCCTTTGTGCATTTTCGTTATCAATATGAAGTGACCGGACAGATCATGGAGCTGTTTTATTCCGCCAGATGGAAATACTTCTGTATCCTGCTGACACTGTTACTTCTGATCTGGGCGTATTTTAGCAGCAGAAAGGAAAGCCGGATCTATCCGACGACCTTTGTTATGGCAGCCATGCTGCGTGTTTTTACACAGCCGGAGGGGCTGCTCAGCATGGATTATTTCCACAACGGGGAGATCACACTTCCGATGCAGCAGCTGATGTCGTATCATAAGCTGCCTTATCTGGATCTGATCCCGATCCACGGACTTTGTGATTATTATTACGGAGCGATCGATTATCTGTTTTTCGACGGATCATATCTTTCCCTGAATGCGGCAAAAATAGTTGGGGATCTTGCCATGGCGGCTCTGCTGGCACTTGTGATCTGTTATTTTATGGAGCACAGGGCAGGTATATGGCTTGTCTGGCTGTTTATGCCGTTTCTGGTCAAAACAGCGGGAATGCGGTATCTGTTTTTGTTTATCCTGTTTTTTGTCCTGTTTAGTAAGAAGCTGCCAAAGCTCGATTATCTGTATGCATGGGTGCTCCTTTCTATCTTTGCGATTGCATGGAACGCATCGATCGGTGGAACTGCTGCTTTGGCATTTCTGCCGCTCGTTTTGTGCAGAAGCTTGCCAAAGCTTGGAGAAAACTGCAAAGAGATCCTGCATAGACCTGGGACGCTTGTGCGCTGGCTTGCACTGATTGTATTTGGCATTTCTTTTATCCCTCTGTTTTTACAGATTGTGGTTTATTTAAAGGATAATACCGGAACAACGCTGTATGTCAATGGTATGGCAATGTTTGAAGACGTGACAGATGCAGCCGGTTATCTTCTGCCGGGGCTGATGGGAGAGCAGGGAACGTTCTTTATCGGGACTTTTGGCTTTTTACTGCCACTTCTCGTTTGTCTGTATTTTGCACTGAAGAAAGAGAAAAGAGCAGCAGGGCAGTTTATGACATTGCTGATCTGTTATCTTATTTTGGTAAATTACGCTTTTGTCCGGTTTGATGAAGGAGGCAGAGCCCTGGTATTGACGATCTTTTTTAGCATTCTGACAGTGTCAGTCCTTTTATACGAACATAAAAAATGGCTTATGGCACTGGCTCTCGGTTCCCTGATGCTGTGGCTGAGTCAGGATGCACCGCTCATAACAGCGGACAGTCTTTGTATGATCAAAGAGGTTCCTGCATCTGTAGATACAACGATCGGAGGAAAAGAGATCGCAGATCCGGTCGTATATGTGACGGATGCGGGAATATCCAATATGGGAACAGGTTTTGTACAGGGAAATACGCTGCAGAGCCTGCAAAATATCGGAACGGTATTACAGGCTGAGGTGACAGAAGGAAAGACATGGCTGGATGCAACCAATGCGGTTGCCAATGCGGTTTTATTTGACCGGGAATGCTTTTTCCCGTTTACATCCGTGTATAACATCAGCAACCGCACGATGCAGGAAAAGGCGATCGCGCAGCTTTCCGAAAATCTGCCGGATCTGATCCTTCTTGCACCATACATCCAGTTCGATGAAGCGACCTTCAGCGACAGAAGCATTCTGCTCTATGATTATCTGCTGGAGCAGGATTATGTACCGTATAAATATGAAAATGTGATTTATTTGCTGCGTGGAGAGTGCCATACAGAGGCTGCAAAGGTCGATTATGAGTCATATGCACAGCTGCTGCATAAAACGAGCCTGCAAATGCTGCCCGCAGTCTGGGCCGGCATAGAAGAGAAAGGGCAGGAACTGCAGATACCTTACCGGATTGAACGGACAGAAGAGGGCTTTGATCTTGTCTTTGAAAGGGAGATCACAGGAATGGACATTGACCTTTTACAGATCGATTGTGATGTTGCTATCGATCTGCGGGATCCGGGCAGGGATACGGCAAATGGGGAAACGAAAGGACAGATCGCCGCAGGACAGGCGGAGCTGTCTTTTGGGACAGAGATCGCTGCAGAGGGCAGTGCACACTTTACTTACACGATGGCAGACAGCGTGCTGTTACCGCTTTGTACAAGCCCGTATTTTACCTGTGAGAAGGCTGTAGAGAGATTGCATATCACACTGCCAAAGGAATTGTCAGCTGTGGATGAGACGCAGCTGCACTGCAGCTTTTATAAGCTGGACAGGGAATAGGTGGATGTCATCATAGGAACGGGCTGGAAATGGCTTGGAAATACAGTGAATGGTACATTTAAAAAACCATGGACTGAAGAATTTTAGTCCATGGTTTTTCTTTCTGTTTCTATATTGTGATAGCTTGCTGATCCGCATTGACATAATCTAATGCATTCTACTCATCATCTGCAGGAGCTTCACCGCCGCCGGCTTCTTCTGCATCTGCCTGTGCATCGATCTGCTGCTGTGCCTGCTGTGCTGCCTGCTGCGCTGCCTGTGCTGCTGCAGCCTGCTGCTGTGCGATCGCCTGCTGAGCAGCCTGGATGGAAGCAGCATTGGCAGGATTTGTAAAGTAATCCGGTGTATGTGGACAATACTTTGTTGCACCCGGTGAACCATCGTCGGATGGTGCAATTTCAATAACGCCCGGAACCTGATAAGGACAGGTCGTTGTAGCGGCAAGACCGGTTGCTGAACATACCATTCCGGAAAAGTGTACATCACATGTTTCTGTCGGTACGGTACCTTCTGCAAAGTATTCTGTATTTAAGTAAGCATCACATACGCCTGCAATCGGCAGTTTACCGGACTTGGAGCAGACTGTCGCGGTCACAATACCGCTTGGCTTCGTAAAGGAAGCGGCAGGTAATCCTTCATGGATCCGGGACATAACAGCCTTCCACATTGTTTTGGATAAGTTCTTTTCCGCACTTGTCTCCATAGATACGTTATTGTCATAGCCTGTCCAGGTCGTAGCTGTATAGTACGGAGAGTAGCCTGCAAACCAGACATCCTTATAATCGGAGGTTGTACCGGTTTTCCCGGCGATTGCGACATCGCCGCCGAAGTTGACGGAACCACCGGTACCTTTTGTGACAACATCGACCATGGCATCTGTCAGCAGGAAGGCAGTTGTTTCCTTGATAACCTGATGAGATTCCGGTGTTGTGTTATCTACCATAACATTGCCATCGTGATCCAGAATTTTGGTAAATAAAGTCGGTTTGATATAAGTACCGTTATTGGCAACCGTTGCATAGCCTGCATTCAGTTCCAGATTAGTAACACCGTCTGTGATACCGCCCAGTGCAAGAGACTGTGTGATATCGGAGAAAATCTGGGTACCGCTGCTTGTTTCGACTTCACGACGTTCCACAAGGGTAGTAAAGCCGAAGTTCTGCAGATAATCAAAACCAAGCTGCGGTGTGATCTGTGTCAGTGTTTTTACTGCAACAATATTCAGGGACTGTTCAATACCGTAACGGAGTGTACAGATTCCCTTGTAGCCGCTGGAATACCAGTTGCTGACAGGCCTTCCGTTTGCATAATTATATGGGGCATCGTTCTGGACAGTGGCAAGAGTCATACCGGCGCTGTCAAGAGCAGGTGCATAAGTAGACAGAATTTTAAAGGTAGATCCGGGCTGTCTGGTCGTGTCCGTTGCTCTGTTCAAAGTACGGCTGGCTGATTTTGTACCACGTCCGCCGACCATTGCCACGATGTAACCCGTGGATTGATCCTCTACGGTAATGGAAACCTGTGGCTGCGGTGTCAGCGATACATTTTCCGAATAGACTTCATCACCCGGGCTTAAAACGCTCTGCTGATATTCCGCGATATCCGTATAAGCAGCATCCTGAGAAGAATACAGCAGGTTATAGGAAGAACGCTGGTTCCTGAAATACTGCTTGAACATTTCCGTTGAATAATTGACATACTCACCACCTGCTGTCAGAACAGTGAGCTGATAGTCAAGCAGCCATTTTGTATTTTCAGGATAGTTTTCTTCATTATTATAAATTTCGTCACAGATCTTCTGGATGGAAGGATCCTGCGTTGTCTGGATCTGCAGACCGCCGGAATAAACCAGATTATATGCCTGTGTTTCATTATAGCCCTTTTCTTCCATCAGAACGGAAGTAACCTGATCAATCAGCGCATCAACGAAGTAGGAGTTGATCGAATCATTTTCCGTTGTTTCATTTACCTGCTTGATGCGGGAGTAGACATCGTCTGCCATAGCTTCATCGTATTCATCCTGATCGATCCAGCCCTGATCCAGCATATCATTCAGAACCTTTGTACGCCTGTCTGCATTGTCTTCCGGATGTGTGATCGGATTGTATTTGGACGGGTTCTGTGTGATGCCGGCAATAACCGCACATTCGGATAAATTCAGCTCAGATACGGGCTTATTGAAGTAACGCATGGAAGCTGCCTGTACACCAAGTGTATTCTGTCCTAAGTTGATCGAGTTCATATAAAGCTCCAGAATATCCCGCTTGCTCATTCTTTTTTCGAGCTCCAGTGCCAGATACTGCTCCTGAATCTTACGCTTGATACGGACAAGATCGGAGTTTTCCGTTACCCAGCCCTCAAAGACGTTGTTTTTCAAAAGCTGCTGGGTGATCGTGCTGGCACCTTGTCCGAGATGTCTTGTCTTGATCGCGGTCACACCGGCTCTGATAATACCCTTGATATCAATACCGTTATGCTGGTAGAAACGCGCATCTTCGATCGCGACAAAGGCGTTAGCCATATTTTCCGGGATCTGATCCATCTTGACATAGCTGCGGTTGGAATTGGTACCGACGAGCTTGGCGATCTGTTTGCCGCTGTTATCGTAAACGACGGTCGCATAACCGCTCGGCGTAACGTCCAGGCTGGAAATATCGGGAGCAGATGCCAGAATTCCCTTAAACATACCGATACCGAGACAGACACCGATAATGCACACACTGATCATACAGATGAGCAGTGCTTTCAAAAATGCCAGTAAAAACATTTTGCTGAATTTCGTTGATTTAGAATTAAGCTGCCGCTGTTTTTTGCGGATGCTTTTTTTACCATAATTCATGAATAAAGCCTCCTTATTCTCACTGATTATACCAAAAACAGCCATTAAAGGAAAGGGTAATCTTCCATATATAGGATTGTTCACAAAATGGTACACTTTTATACGGAATCTGTGGTATGCTATCATCGTAGAATTATATGTAATATAATGGATTCGCATGTTCCATGCCAGACTCGCTCTCGCTCGATAAAAAACGTAGCGGTACGTAAGGGCGTAAAATACACACCCTAAGTACCGACGTTTTTCAACGGTCCGCCATGAAACATGCAAACCCATTAAATATAGACTATATAGAATATCAAACAAGTAAAGGAGCAGAATCCGTATATGAAGATCATACTGCAGCAGGCGCAGGGCGAGATTATAGAGAAGAAATCAAGATTTATCGCAACATTATGTCCCGTACAGTCGCAGGAGGAGGCAGAGCAGTTCATTGCTGCCTGCAAAAAGAAATACTGGGATGCAAGGCACAACTGCAGCGCTTATGTGATCGGGGAAAACAACGAGATCATGCATTCCTCCGATGACGGTGAGCCGAGCGGAACAGCGGGCAGACCGATGCTTTCCGTGCTGACCGGACAGGATGTACATAACGTGGCGGTTGTTGTAACGAGGTATTTCGGCGGTGTTTTACTGGGGACGGGCGGACTGGTGCGCGCTTATCAGGGGGCTGTTTCGGAGGCATTTTTGCACGCCGAGATCAGACAGCAGCTTTTGATGCAGGAGCTGATGCTGACGGCGGAATACACGGATGTCGGGAAAATCCAGTATCTGCTTTCCCAGGCAGGTTTTCGCACAGCGGATACAGAATATGGCGCAAAAGTACTGTTCCATGTGCTGGTACCGGCGGGAGAAGAGAATGCAGCAATTAAAATGCTGACAGAAAAAACAAACGGAAAAACAGAGATTACAAAAGGAGAACTGAGAAATGAAACCTGTGAATGAAAGCGCTACAAAAGAGGCAAAAGAATTATTGGTATATTTATATGAAACAGCCGGCAAAAAGATCATAACCGGACAGCATACGCAGACAAATCCGATGGAAGAGATCACCTATATCCATGAAAAGACGGGCGCTTATCCGAAGCTGCAGGGATTTGAGCTATTGGGCTATTCCCCAAATATCAATTATGCGGATGCATCCGAGGCGTGCCTTGTGGAGGTAAAGGAAAATCAAGGCACTATGGACACTGCGGTCAAATGGGCAAAAGAGACAGACGGTATTGTTTCTATCTGTTTTCACTGGTTTTCACCGGTGGGGGGAAGAGATAAGAGCTTTTACAGCGAGTATACAGAGTTTGATCCTGAGCAGGTGCTTGTAGAGGGCACGAAGGAGCGCAAAGCCTTTTATCAGGATCTGGATGTGATCGCCGGGCAGCTCGCCTGCTTTCAGCAGGAAAATATCCCTGTTTTGTGGCGCCCGTTCCATGAAGTAGAAGGCACCTGGTTCTGGTGGGGCAGAAAGGGCGGTAAAGTGGCAGCAGAGCTTTACAAGCTGATGTTTGACTATTATGTAAACCAAAAGCATCTGGACAACCTGCTCTGGGTTTGGAGCTGCCCGACAAAGGAAGGGTATCCGGGTGATGCTTATGTGGATGTGGTATCGTGGGATATTTATCTGCCTGAATATGAAGCAACAGATTATCAGAAACAGTATGAGGAACTGATCGCCAATACATCCAAAAACAAAGTGGCAGCCCTGACAGAGGTTGGTTACAACCCGGATGTCGAAAAGCTGGAGCAGAGCCATACACCATGGGCATATTACATGACATGGTCGAAGGAATTCTGTATGGATGGTGTTTATAATACAGTAGAAAAGCTGAAAGAAATGTATGACAGCGATTACAGCATTAAGAGAACGAGATAGGTTGCATGTGCAGTGGTAACCTGCTATACTTGGTTAGTATTGACTAACATAAGTATAAAAAGAGAGGTATATACCAATGACAATTCATGAATTCGGAAAAGAGAATACAGAACTTATTTTATTGATCCATCCTTCCGTTGTGAAATGGGATTACTTTGAAAATGTCATTCCGCTGCTGGAGAAAAAGTATCATCTGCTTGTTCCGGCACTTCCGGGATATGACTTTGACAATGACAGTGATTTCACAAGTGTGGAGCAGATCGCTTCGGATCTGAATGTATGGATGAAAGCACAGGGCTATACGGAATTATATGCGGTGTATGGCTGCTCCATGGGCGGTTCCGTTGCACTGCTGGTTGCGCTGGGACAACTGATCAAAATAAAACACTGTGTCATGGATGGTGGCATCACCCCTTATCAGCTGCCATGGATCGTGACGCGTTTCATTGCCCTGAAGGATTATCTTATGATGATGATCGGAAGAACAGGCGGTGTGGGTCTTTTGGAAAAAGCATTTGCAACAGATGAGTATACCAAGGAGGATCTGCAGTATGTGGCAGATGTTCTGAGACATTGCAGCAGAAAAACACTGTGGCGCACCTTTGATTCCTGCAATAATTACAAAGTGCCGGATCCTGTTCCTACAATAGATACGAAGCTCCATTACTGGTATACAAATGGCGAGGAAAAAGAACGAAAGCAGGATATCGCGTATATAAAAAGCAAGTTCCCGCAGACAGAGTTTACAGTATTGCCGGAATTAGGTCATGCAGGACTGGTTTTGCTGAAACCGGAATTATTTGAGCAGATGATCGGTGAACTATCTGATTGATCAAGTCATAAAAACGGGAGAAGGAAATGAGTTTTTATTAGGCATTATCTATCTTTCTTTTATCAGTCTGGGATTGCCGGATGCCCTGCTTGGTGCAGCATGGCCGAATATGTATCCGGAATTTCAGGTACCGGTGTCTTATGCCGGAGCAATTCCTTATGGTCTTGGGGCAGGCTATCATTTTGATCGGCATTATAGTGATGCTGCTTCCTTTTGGGAAAATAGCATCGCTGATCGCAAACCATATATCTATCAGGCTGTTGCCGGCGTATTTATTCCTTTTCCTGGCACTTATGGTATATATGCGTGAACTGCTGGAAAGAAGAGTGGATCATAGCAGAATATAAATAGAATCTGAGCTGACCGGAAGGTCAGCTATTTTCCTCATCACGAGGCTTACTGTATCGGAAGTCGCAGAAGGCTGCTCCTTCTGCAATTGTTCCGGTTCTCACTAATTTCATGTGCATAATATCCGCAAGCACATAATCCATTCTACACAGATAAGCTGCCAGATCTGGACATCCTTCATCCTGACACAGTTTACAGATACCGCACTCATGATAATCGTAACCAAGATCATACGATTCATTTCCCGGCAGAATATCCACAACCCAGTCGTTTTCATACTTGCGCTTATGGCTTTCCTCAGACCATTTCAGCCTTGCAGGCATTCGCTTGGGATCCAGATAACTATCTGCATCGCCCATTATTTTATGAAACAGCTTAGAGGCACACAGTCCATCACGGAATATTTCATAGTTTTCTTCAGCGGATTTTTCGGTGCTGCGATTTAATGCAATAAAATAACTTCCCATGATGTAAGAACTCAGCAGATTGGATTTGCCGATATCCTTTGCCCGTTCCACGATCAGTTTATGTTCTTTTTCAATCTTTTTGACTATATTCTTAGAGAACCCACGTCTTTTCAATTCTGCCTTTACGGCGCTGTGATAAAAACGATAGATCAGTTTTGCTTGCAATGTATTTTTCATATTTTGTCACCTCTGGTTTGATAATGGATGTCCAGTTCTGCCTCTAATCCACGGAGCAGAACAGTCATTGCTTCTGTAAATGCGGCTTTCATTTCTTCTGTGATGCCATTCTGGCAGGCATCATCAGCGATCATCTCACAGATCATGGAAAATTCCGAGGAAGAAAGCATATAGATGGTTTTTTTCGATAATTTTTTAGAGGAAATACCACGACGGTACAGTTCATCATAATAATTGGCTGCAAATGCGGTGCAGCGTTCTATATAGATAGATCGAAAACGTGCAAGATAAGTCCCGGAATCATTTTTTAATAACATATGAAGAAGCTGCATATCATCCTGTAATAGATGAAGTGTCTGCATGGATATCTTCGAATACAGAACCTGAACCAGCACCGCATCTGACAGGGCAGAAAAGTCAACGCCGATCATAGATTCGGTAATGCTCATAAGTTTTTTGCCGCATGCATGAAAGAGCTCTCCAAACATTTCTTCTTTACCGGAAAAATGTTTATAGATGGCTCCTGCAGTGATACCGGCCCGGGCAGCGATCTTTCGCATGGAAGCTTCCTGATAGCCTGTTTCAAGAAAGATATCCCTGGCACTTTTCAGGATCAATTCTCTTGTTTCTTTTGTACTTTCGCGAATAGTGCACGCCTCCTTTACCTTGCAAAAATAATTGGTAAACACTGTTTACTTTATAGCACATCAAATTGATAAAGTCAAGAAGCCATCGGATTCTCTATTGACATCAGGGCACTTGTGTGTCATTCTTGGTTATGCAAGTTAGTTTTAACGAACTGGGAGAAAATGAACATGGATATTGGAGCGTAAAAAAGGAAAGCCATCACCGGCTTTCCTTTTTTTGATCTTATATAAGTTTACATAATATCAATGCTTATGATTTTCTGAAACCTGCACGCTTACGCATGGTAGGATCCAGGATCTTCTTACGGATACGAAGACTCTTTGGTGTTACCTCTAAGAGCTCATCGGTATCGATAAACTCAAGAGCCTGCTCCAAAGAGAGAATCTTTGGCGGTGACAGACGAAGTGCTTCATCTGAACCGGAAGAACGGGTATTTGTCATCTGTTTCTTTTTGCAGACATTGATCTCGATATCTTCCGCCTTACCTGTTTCACCGACTACCATACCGGCATAAACCTTTTCGCCCGGTCCGATGAAGAGAGTACCACGTTCCTGTGCATTGTACAGACCGTAAGTAATAGCTTCGCCGGATTCGAATGCAATCAAGGAACCCTGTGCACGGTACATCATATCCCCCTTATAAGGACCATATCCGTCGTAGGTTGTATTGATGATACCATTTCCTTTTGTATCGGTCATGAATTCACCGCGGTAACCGATCAGGCCACGCGCCGGAATAGAGAACTCAAGACGGACATAACCACCGTTGGCAGCTCCCATGCTGATGAGCTCGCCCTTTCTGGCAGATAACTTCTGGATGACTGAACCGGAGAATTCATCCGGTACATCGATATAAGCAAGCTCCATTGGCTCAAGTTTTTTGCCGTTTTCATCGGTCTTGTATAAAACCTCGGCTTTGGAAACAGCAAATTCATAGCCTTCACGGCGCATATTTTCGATCAAAACGGAAAGATGTAATTCACCACGGCCGGAAACCTTGAAGCTTTCTGTTGTTTCGGTTTCTTCCACACGCAGGGAAACATCTGTATTTAATTCACGGAACAGTCTGTCGCGCAGATGACGGCTTGTGACATATTTGCCTTCCTGTCCGGCGAGCGGAGAGTCATTGACGATGAAATGCATGGCGATCGTCGGCTCTGAAATCTTCTGGAATGGGATCGGAACCGGATTCTCCGGGCTGCAGAGTGTATCACCGATGTGGATATCTGCGATACCGGAAATCGCTACGATGGAACCGATGCCTGCTTCTTTGATTTCTACCTTATTTAAACCGTCAAATTCATACAGCTTGGAAACCTTTACTTTTTTCATCTTGTCAGGCTCATGATGGTTGACGATGACAACATCCTGATTGACACGGATCACGCCATTATCTACTTTGCCGACACCGATACGGCCGACATATTCGTTGTAATCGATCGTACTGATCAGTACCTGTGTACCTGCATCAGGATCCCCTTCCGGTGCAGGAATGTAATCCAGAATCGTTTCGAACAATGGCATCATATCTTTGCCCGGCTCATCTATGGAAAGAGAAGCGGTTCCGGCTTTTGCGGAAGCATATACGATCGGGCAGTCAAGCTGGGATTCATCCGCATCCAGATCAATGAGAAGTTCAAGTACTTCATCAACAACCTCAGCAGGTCTTGCTTCCGGACGGTCGATCTTATTGACACAGACGATAACCGGTAATTTCAGCTCCAGTGCCTTACGCAGTACGAATTTGGTCTGTGGCATGGCACCTTCAAAGGCATCGACTACGAGGATGACGCCATTTACCATTTTCAGGACACGTTCCACTTCGCCGCCGAAGTCTGCATGACCTGGTGTGTCGATAATGTTGATCTTTGTATTTTTATAAGTAACTGCTGTGTTCTTGGAAAGAATGGTAATACCACGCTCTCTCTCGATATCATTGGAATCCATGACACGTTCTGCCACTTCCTGATTCTCACGAAATACACCGCTTTGTTTTAACAGTTCATCTACCAGTGTCGTTTTACCGTGATCGACATGGGCGATGATTGCGACATTACGAATATCGTCTCTCGTTGTTTTCATATAACTCCTCACTCTCTAAAAACGGGGTCTACAGTTAAATAGGATACCCAAACGTTTATAGTCTATCACATTTTTTGCAAAAATCAACAAGGACTGTAAGAAAACACCAGCTTTTGTCGATGAAACCATGTCATAATTATGGGATTTTTTCATAAATATATATAGCAGACAATGTCTGACGTAAGTAAATAAGGAAAAAATTCTTAAAGTAAGAAGGGAGAACCGGAACATGACAGATAAGGTAATGGAAAACAATCAGGTAACCGTGATGGGAGAAATCGTAGGAGAATTTGTCTACAGCCATGAGATTTTTGGCGAGGGCTTTTATATGGTAGATATTCTTGTGCCAAGGCTCAGCGATTCATCAGACAGGATACCGCTTATGATCTCAGAAAGGCTGATGGATGTTTCAAAGGACTACAGAGGAACACTCGTCATGGTAAGCGGACAGTTCAGGTCTTATAACCGTCACGAAGAACACAGGAACAGACTGATCCTTTCCGTTTTTGTACGGGAGGTTGCATTTATTGAACAGGTACCGGAAAATGAAAAGACAAATTATATTTTTCTGGACGGATTCATCTGTAAGGAACCTGTTTACCGGAAAACACCGCTTGGAAGAGAAATCGCGGATATTTTGCTGGCTGTGAACCGTCCATACGGAAAAAGCGATTACATCCCGTGCATCAGCTGGGGCAGAAATGCCAGATATGCGAATCATTTCAGGGTTGGGGAACGCTGCAGGATCTGGGGAAGGATCCAGAGCCGCGAGTACATGAAAAAGATCTCGGAGGAGCAGGCAGAAAAACGTGTGGCATATGAGGTAAGCGTCAGCAAACTGGAGCTTGCTTCCGAGGAAGAACAGGGTGTCCTGCAGAATGCCTGACAGCAGGAAAATGCGGAAAAGTTGCATCCTGCGGTATTTTGTGGTATAGTCTGCCTGTTAAGTAAAACGAGCAAAGTCGTTTTGTGAGGTGTGACATGAAACAGGGTAAGATCCATATTTACAGTGGAGACGGACACGGAAAGACGCCCACTGCACTGGGAGAAGCATTATATGCGGCAAGTGAAGGGAAAACAGTTGTTGTCATCCAGTTTTTGAAAGCAGACCATCTGATGAATGCAGAATATCTGAAGCGTCTGGAGCCGGAGATCAAGTTTTTCCGTTTTGAAAAATCCTCTGCGGAGTATGCAAGTCTGGATGAGGCAGCGCGGGAAGAAGAAAAGATGAATATCCGCAACGGACTGAATTTTGCTAAAAAGGTATTGTCAACAGGTGAATGCGATCTGTTGATCTTAGATGAGGTACTGGGACTGATCGATGTCGGTATCTTATCGGTGGAAGAGCTGAGAACGCTTATTTCTGCCAAAACAGAGGAGACAACGGTCATTATGACAGGCATCCAGCTCAGTGATGAGGTGTGTATGCTGGCTGACGAGGTTTCCAAGATTGAAACAGTGAATTTTAAGGTGTTTTAAATAATGTAATGTTATGCATCACAGATGCATGATGCTAACTGCCCCGGTCGGGAATTGACCGGGGCAGAAACTGTCTGTAATTGCTTGACAGAAGGCAGTATTGGTGCTATGCTTTTTTCAGGCTCTGAGTGCTATGCAGAGCTTACATATCAAAATATAAAATGAGATAGAGGTCGCATTTTTCAACAGTAGATCCGGGGATGCAGCAGGTGCAGAGGAACAGGAAGGAAAGGGAAAGATGCCGAAAGAAAAGGTGCCTGACCACTTTATTCTTGGGCATGCAGTTAAGAGCTGTATGACTGTCATCAGTAAATGATGGGGAGCTATCGGAGATTGAAGGATTACCGGCTCACATGTGCCGGTTTTTTATATAATAGGAAGTTTTTTCGCATATTCTATTATATAAATGAAGGAACATAAGGTCGTCCGCTGTAATTCCCATAGAAACAAGGAGGAAGAGGATATGTCAATTTTTACTGGAGCAGGTGTTGCCATCGTTACACCATTTCATGAGGATGGCAGTGTCAACTATGAAGCATTTAAGGAGCAGATCGAGCGTCAGATCGCCGGAGGAACCGATGCCATTATCGTATGTGGTACAACAGGAGAATCTTCCACACTGACACATGAAGAACATCTGGATGTGATCCGCTACTGCGTAAAGGTAGTCAACAAGAGAATCCCTGTTATTGCAGGAACAGGTTCCAACTGTACGGAAACAGCGATCTATTTATCTACAGAAGCTGAAAAGGCAGGTGTAGACGGACTTCTGATCGTTACACCATATTATAATAAATGCACACAGAAGGGTCTGGCAGAGCATTTCACATTGATAGCAAATTCCGTAAAGTTACCGATCATTCTGTACAATATCCCGGGCAGAACCGGTGGTGTGCTGATCCAGCCGGAGACTGTTGTAAAGCTTTGCAAGGAAGTAGAGAATATCGTTGGTGTAAAAGATGCCACAGGTAATATTTCAGGCGTTGCCAGGGTCATGCAGCTTGCAGACGGCTGTGTGGATCTGTACAGCGGTAATGATGATCAGGTCGTACCGATCCTGTCACTGGGCGGTAAGGGTGTGATCTCCGTATTATCCAATGTTGCGCCACAGCAGACACATGATATGTGTGCGAAGTTCTTTGCAGGCGATGTAGAAGGAAGCCGCAAGATCCAGTTAGATGCTCTTCCGGTTATTGACGGACTGTTCTGTGAGGTCAATCCGATCCCGGTTAAGAAGGCAATGAACCTGCAGGGCTTAAATGCAGGTCCGCTCCGCAGACCACTGACTGAGATGGAGCCTGAACATGCTGAGAAGTTAGCACAGGCTATGAAGAACTTCGGTATTTTATAAAATAGGAAAAGAATAGAAAGCCCCGGCCAAAGGCATGTACTTAGACCGGGGCTTAGGTCGCTTTATAACTTTATAATAGGTAAGATAAGGAAGGAAAAAAGATGACAAGAGTAATTATGTACGGCTGTAACGGCAAAATGGGACAGACCATTACAAGACTGATCGAAGAAGAAAGTGATGTAGAGATCGTAGCAGGTATCGATGTATGTGATACGGTAAAAAACAGCTATCCGGTATTTCAGAATATCGCAGACTGTGATGTGGAGGCAGATGTTGTGATAGACTTCTCTTCACCGGTTTGTACCGATGCACTGCTTGACTGGTGTGCAGATAATCAGGTACCGGTTGTGGAATGTACAACAGGACTTTCCGAGGCACAGCTTGCTAAGATCAAGGAGACATCCGCAAAGGTAGCAGTCCTGAAATCCGCTAATATGTCAATGGGCATCAATTTGCTTGAGAAGCTGTTAAAAGAGGCAGCAGGACTTCTGGCAGAAGCCGGTTATGATATCGAGATCGTGGAAAAACACCACAAACTGAAAAAGGATGCACCATCAGGTACAGCACTGGCACTTGGAGATGCTATCAATGAAGGCCTTTCCGAAAAATATGAATATGTATTTGACAGAAGCCAGAGAAGCATTCCGCGTCCGCAGAAGGAGATCGGTTTTTCTGCTGTCAGAGGCGGTACGATCGTTGGAGATCATGATGTGATCTTTGCAGGTGAGGATGAAGTCATTACCTTCTCTCACAGAGCTTATTCCAAGGCAGTATTCGGAAAAGGTGCGGTACAGGCTGCAAAATTCTTATGCGGCAAACAGCCGGGCTTATATGATATGAGTGATGTGATCGGTTAAAGATATGATAAAATAAGATAAACAGGAAAAAGGGGAAACATATGGATGATATGGAACTGAGATATCTGAAATCTCTGTCAAAACAGTATCCGAATATCGCATCGGCAAGTACAGAGATCATCAACCTGCAGGCAATCCTGAATCTGCCTAAAGGAACAGAGCATTTCATGACGGATGTACACGGAGAATATGAGCAGTTTAATCATGTGCTGAAAAACGGTTCGGGTTCGGTCAGAAGAAAGATCGATGAGGAATTTGGCAATACGTTAAGCAGCAAGGACAAAAAGAGTCTGGCAACGCTGATCTATTATCCGAAGGAAAAGCTGGAGATCGTCATGCAGGAGGAGGAAAATATTGAGGACTGGTATAAGATCACATTATATCGTCTGGTGCAGATCACAAAGCACGTTTCCTCTAAATATACGAGATCCAAGGTGCGTAAAGCGCTTCCGAAGGATTTTGCCTACATCATTGAAGAACTGATCACAGAAAAGGCGGAGGTGCAGGATAAGGAAGGGTATTACAATGAAATTGTGCATACGATCATCCGTATTGGCAGAGCACCTGATTTTATCGTTGCCCTCAGCAAACTAATCCAGCGGCTTGTCATTGATCATCTGCATATTGTTGGGGATATTTATGACAGAGGACCGGGACCGCATATCATTCTGCATACACTGCGTCATTATCACAGCGTGGATGTGCAGTGGGGCAATCATGATATTGTCTGGATGGGTGCAGCAGCAGGCTCACTTGCCTGCATTGCAAATGTGGTCAGAATGTCTGCCCGCTATGGCAATCTGGATACGCTGGAGGAAGGCTATGGAATTAACCTGATTCCGCTTGCGACTTTTGCACTGGAGCAGTACAAAAATACAAGTGATGCTTTTGCGATCAAATACAATACCGATTACAATACAAAAGATCTTGGCATGGATATGAAGATGCATAAAGCGATGGCAGTCATCCAGTTTAAGCTGGAAGGGCAGATCATCAAGCGCAGACCGGAATTCATGATGGAAGACAGACTGCTTCTGGATAAGATCAATTTTGAAAAAGGAACGGTCATGGTAGAGGGCAGGGAATATAAGATGCGTGACATGGATTTCCCGACGATCGATCCTGCCAATCCATATGAGCTGACGCCGGAAGAAACAGAAGTCATGGAAAGGCTTCGTCAGGCGTTTACACGTTGTGACAAGCTGCAGAAGGATGTCAGATTCTTATTCTCAAAGGGAGGACTTTACAAGGTATACAATTCCAACCTGTTATATCATGGCTGTGTTCCGCTTGATGAAGAGGGTAACTTCTTAAAGGTTAATGTATTTGGCAAGGAATACAGCGGAAAGGCGCTTTATGACATTCTGGATACGTATGCCAGAAGGGGCTATTATGCAAGCCGTGAATCCGGTGATAAGGCAAAGGGTGAGGATATCCTCTGGTATATCTGGACAGGCCCGAATTCCCCGGTATTCGGTAAGGATAAGATGACGACCTTTGAGCGTTATTTCATCGAAGATAAGGAAACGCACGTAGAAACAAAGAATGCCTATTACAGATTGTATGATAATGAAGAGATCGTGGATAAGATCCTGCGGGAATTTGGTCTGGATACGACAAAGTCCCACATTGTGAACGGGCATGTTCCGGTAGAGCGCAAAAAGGGCGAGTCACCGATCAAGTGTAACGGAAAGCTGCTTGTCATTGACGGTGGATTTTCCAAGGCGTATCAGCATAAGACGGGAATTGCCGGGTATACGCTGGTTGCCAATTCTTACGGAATGCGTCTTGTTTCGCATGAACCATTTGAATCAACAGAAGCTGCGATCCGCAAGGAATCTGATATTTTCTCTGATTCCATCGTGGTAGAAACTGCGCTGCGCCGTCAGTGCGTGGCAGATACCGATATCGGTGTGGAGCTGAAGGAAAGTATCCACCAGCTGGAGGAACTGTTAGATGCGTACCGCGAGGGTGTTTTAGTGGAGAAGAATTCGTACCAGTAGAAAAAATGGGCTGTGGTCTGCACAGCCCGTTTCCTTTATGGGTTATTGTCTCCGGTGAGGTCATCTACGACATCACCTGCGCCATGTGCAACATCCTCGACCGCATTGCCTGCATCATCAATGACATCACCGACAGCATTACCGGCGTCATCAACCGCATTACCGACCGCATTGCCTACGTTGTCGTTCCTATCACCGTTGTTTGTCTGATTACCGGAGGTTGTTCCATTACCGGTGGTTTTGTTGTCATTGTTTCCGGCGTTGTCATTTGGTGTCTGTGTGGTGTTGTTTGCATTACCTGCTTCGTCTGAATTGTTGCCTGTCGTATTGCCGCAGGCTGCAAATGTAAACATGGACGCTACAAGCAGCGCAGTGAATAAAAGCTTTCTTGTCTTTTTCATAAAAGTCACTCCTTTTGATAAGAATAAAATCTATCAGCTATACTGATAATCATAATGTAACCAGTTAAAATAAATTTTATACGAAAGAAATGACAGAGGAACAGAAATGGAATTCAGACCTTGTATTGATATTCATAATGGAAGTGTAAAACAGATCGTTGGCAGCAGTCTGTCAGATCTGGGAGATTATGCCAGAGAAAATTTTGTGTCGGGGCAGGATGCAGCATTTTATGCAAAGCTGTACAGCCAATACGGGATCAAAGGCGGACATGTGATCTTGCTCAATAAAGAAGGAAGTCCTTATTATGAAGAAACAAAAAAACAGGCTCTTATGGCTCTTGCGGTTTATCCGGGCGGCTTGCAGGTCGGCGGCGGGATTACAGATGAAAATGCAAAGCTGTATCTGGACAGTGGTGCCAGTCATGTGATCGTGACATCCTTTGTATTTTGCAATGGGAAGATTGATTATGACAGACTGCAAAGACTGGTGCATGTGACCGGAAAAGAACATCTGGTACTGGATCTGAGCTGTAAGAAAACAGAAAACGGATACTATATCATGACAGACAGATGGCAAAAGCAGACGGACACGCAGCTTTCATCGGAAACCATGGAGCAGCTTTCCGCATACTGTGATGAATTTCTGATCCATGCGGTCGATGTGGAAGGGAAAAATAGTGGGATCGAAGAGGAGCTTGTGAGCCTGCTGTCGGCTTATGAAGACAGACCGATTACCTATGCAGGCGGCGTACATGATTTTGCGGATCTTTCCAGGCTGAAAAAGCTGGGAAAGGATCATATCAATGTAACGATCGGAAGCGCGCTGGATCTGTTTGGCGGGAAGATGGCATTTACAGAGGTGCTGAAGGCGTGTGGAGCGTAGATAAAACTGGAACCTCAATCCATGCATAATCTGCTTCGCAGATGGATTGAGGCTGCATCATGCATCTCAGATGTATGACATTTTTTAGGAAAGAAAAAAGCAACCGGTCATATGACCGGCTGCTTTTTTTAATCCGTTAAAACAATTGCTCATTCAAAACTAAATTCTTTCAATTTATATTTTAAAAAGGCACATCGAAAAACTGATTAAGCTTGTAAGAAGCGTGCTTCTTATAATTTAGTTACGTTTACTGCCTGAGGTCCTTTTTCGCCGTTAACTACTTCGTACTCAACTGCCTGGCCTTCTTCTAATGACTTGAAGCCTTCCATGTTAAGTCCTGAATAGTGTACGAAAACGTCGTTTCCAGCTTCATCAGAGATGAATCCGTAACCCTTCTGGTTGTTGAACCATTTAACTGTACCTTTGTTCATTGTGGCTACCTCCAAAATAATATATCTGTCATTTACGACAACGTAAGAATAGCACACCTTTTTTTAAAAGTAAAGATGAAATAAATCATTTTACATTCTTTTATCGGCTTGTTACAATCAGAAAGGAGCGGATTTTTAACCGTAATACATGGATATATGGGAAGGAGCGGAAATGGCATGAATGCAGAGAAAAGAAGAGAAAATATCTTAAAGCTGCTGGCAGAGTCGGACAGCCCGCTGTCAGGAACGGATCTGGCGAAATGCCTCGCAGTCAGCAGACAGGTCATTGTACAGGATATAGCGCTTTTGCGTGCAGTCAATAAAAATATTTTATCTACCAATAAAGGATATCTGTTATTTCATGAAGAAGAGAAAATGAAAGGCAGGAAGCGCTCTGTCAAGGTCAGACATACGCAGCAGCAGATCCTGGATGAACTGTGTACGATTGTTGATCTGGGCGGGCATATTCTTGATGTGGTTGTAGCACATGAAATATATGGGCAGATCACCTGTGATCTGATCATCAACAGCAGACAGGACGCCAAGAGCTTTGTGGAACAGTGTGAAAAGAGCCATGCAAAAGGGCTGAGCACGCTTACGGATGGTGTGCATTACCATACGATCGAAGCGGAGACGGAGGATGTGCTTGACCGGATCGAGCAGACGCTGTCTGAAAAAGGATACTTGCTATCTGATTAAAAATGTGATAAGGTACCTTTGTTGACTGACAAGACAGCTGTATATACAGTTGTAAATACTGTCAAGGAGGATACTATGGAAAAATTGAAAAAGATACTGAACAAAATTTTTATCGACGGTCTGAGTGGCATGGCGACAGGCTTATTCGCAACACTGATCATCGGAACGATCATTTCCCAGATCGGCAGCTTTATCCCGGGAAATATCGGTACTTACATCTATATGATGGGAAAAGTTGCATCTTCTGTTACCGGTGCTGGTATCGGTGTGGGAGTGGCACTGAAATATAAGGAGAGTCCGCTTGTTGTGATCTCTGCGGCTACTGCAGGCATGATGGGTGCTTTTGCCAGCAAGATTCTGGCAGGTACTGTTTTAGTGGATGGAGTGATTACTTATGCAGGTCCCGGCGAACCGCTTGGTGCTTTTATTGCAGCACTTGTTGCGATTCTGATCGGACATCTTGTCAGTGGTAAGACGAAGGTAGATATTCTGATCACGCCGCTTGTCAGCATTGTATCGGGCAGTACGGTCGGACTGATCTTAGGGCCTCCGATCTCTGCTTTTATGGCATTTATCGGACAGCTTGTCAATGTGAATGTAGAGGCACATCCGTTTATCGGCGGTATTATCGTTTCTGTTTTAATGGGTATTATCCTGACACTGCCGATCAGCTCCGCAGCACTTGGCATTATCTTAAATCTGTCAGGTCTGGCAGCAGGTGCGGCAACAGTCGGATGCTGTGCAAATATGGTTGGTTTTGCGGTTGCAAGCTATAAGGATAATAAGGTAAACGGACTTTTAGCGCAGGGACTCGGCACAAGTATGCTGCAGATCGGTAATATTGTGAAGAAGCCGATCATCTGGCTGCCTGCTATTTTAACAAGCGCGGTGCTTGGCCCGGTCTCCACACTTGTATTTGGCATGACAAATAATGCAACAGGCTCCGGTATGGGTACAGCAGGTCTGGTCGGACAGATCACAACCTATCAGACAATGGCAGCCATGGAAAGCGGAAACATCGTCCTCGTCAAGATCATTGTGCTGCATTTCCTGCTGACAGGTGTTCTTTCCTGGGCATTTGCCACAGGCATGAGAAAGCTTGGATGGTTACAGGACGGCGATATGAAGCTGGATGTGTAGGTTTACGGAAAAATCATTTTAACTGAAAATAGAAGTAATATAAGCTTTGAACATATCAAAAAATCCCATGTGGAAATTTCAGGATCATGCAATTATGCAGACCTGAAATGACTACATGGGATTTTTATATGATGCCACGTGCTGCGGATTCCTGTGGTGCAGTGGTGTTTTATTCTTCCTTCATACGGCTGAAAACCATTTCATAGCCGTCATTTCCATAAGTAAGAGAGCGGTTGACACGGCTGATAGTAGCGGTGGATGCACCGGTCTTTTCGGCGATTTCCAGATATGTTTTGTGCTCTTTCAACATGGCAGCAACTTCAAAACGCTGGGAAAGAGAGAGCAGCTCATTGACTGTACACAGATCTTCAAAAAAAGAATAGCATTCCTCTTTGGATTTCAGGGTCAGGATTGCTTCAAACAGATGATCAACCGGTTCAGATTTTAATTGCTTTACCATAATTACCCTCCAACACTTTAACACTGTAAAATTTTAACGTCATACATTTCTCTTATCTTAGCACAGGAAAAGCAAAGCGTCAACCGGCACAGAAATTCTTTCGGCCGGAGAAAGAAAAGTTAGACATTTACAAATAGTTTTTAATACTATATAATGTAGAGTGAATAAGAAATACGTAACACAGGAAAGAAGCGGAGCATATTATGACAATTTCAACAGAAGATTTATTAAACAGCATAATGGAAAGCTTTGACCGCATAGATTATATCAAAACGGCAGATATCCCGAATATCGATCTTTACATGGATCAGGTTACTACTTTTATGGATCATCGGCTGAAAAGTACGACAAGGCAGGAAACGGATAAGATACTGACGAAGACAATGATCAATAATTATGCAAAGAACGATCTTCTGCCGCCGCCTGTGAAAAAGAAATATTCCAAGGAGCATCTTCTGGTGCTTATCTTTATTTATTATTTCAAGGGATTTCTGTCGATCAGTGATATCCAGGAGCTGCTGCAGCCGATCACAGATCGTTTCTTCAGGAAAGAAGACGGACTGACACTTTCCGATATTTACGAAGAAGTTTTCCAGATGGAAGGAAAAGAGATCCAGACACTGAAAAAGGATGTGGCAAGGCATTTTGAGCAGGCACAGAAATCTTTTGCGGATGCAGATGAGGAATCCAGGGACTTTCTGCAGCAGTTTTATTTTATCTGTATGCTGAGCTTTGATGTATATGTAAAGAAGCTTCTGATCGAAAAGCTGATCGATGAGATGAGAAGCAGCAGACAGAGTACGGAAGAATCTGATAAGGAAGAAAAAAAGAATAAAAAATAAACCAGAACAGAGGGTATATGGCAGAGAATTTTGTAATTGTGATCGATCCGGGACATGGTGGCAGCAATGAAGGGCTGAACTATGACGGATTTCTGGAAAAGGATATGAACCTTGTGACAGCAAAGGCAATGCAGGAGCTGTTACAGCAGTATGATAACACAGAGGTTTACATAACGAATCCGGACAAGAAAGATATGTCCCTGAAAGAACGGGCAGAATATGCAAAAAGTGTGGAGGCAGATGTTATGGTCAGCCTCCATTTTAATATGTCCGAAAATCATACGATGTACGGATCAGAGGTGTGGATTCCCAGCACAGGGCTGGCAAATGCCAAAATGCATGCACTGGGAGATATCATCCTGTCCCAGCTTTCGGAGCATGGTCTGACGATCCGCGGTGTCAAAACACGGTTAAATGACAGTGGAACGGATTATTATGGGATTATCCGGGAATCGGCGGCACTGGATCTGCCGTGTATCCTGGTGGAGCATGCCTATGCGGATCATGCCATGGACCGGGCATATCTGGACAGCCCCGAGGACTGGCAGGAAATGGGACGTCTTGATGCGACGGCACTTGCAAAGTATTACGGACTTGTCAGTACCTCTCTTGGAAACGACTATTCGGCATATGTCAAAAACGGATACAGAGCACCGGAGACAGCGGTTTCCCATGATACGACAGAGCCGGAGACAACGGTGCTTACCTGGACGGGGACAGAAGAGGATGCGCAGCTTTATACGCTGACCGGAACAGATGCGCAGAGCCGACTTGTCTATTATGATTACAGCACAGATGGCGGAAAGACATGGTCGGAGCTGCTTCCGTTTGATGAGGCGGGAACGGAGCTTAGGATCATCGGACAGACGCCGGAGCAGGAGATCTGTGCACGGCTGTACAATGGGTATTTTCTGTTTACACAGACAAACAGCGTCACCAGAACGGCAGAAGAACTTGGCATTGCGGCGCAGGCAGAGGACACGGTTAAGGAGCTTGCGGCGGAACAGGAAAGTCGGCAGGAAACAGATCAGGGAAGTCTGGAGAGTAGCAGACAGGAGCTTACAGCAGGCGGAAAAAATCCGGGCAGCAGTCTTCCCATTCTCGGAATGGGTGCATTACTGTTTGCAGCTCTCTTTTTTGCCGGTTCCGTTTTTATGGGACGCAGGAAAAAACGTCTGGCAGAGCGCGCAGGCATTGTGCTGGGATGTCTTTTTCTGCTGACAGCGGTCGGTCTGACACTGGGAGCTGTGGCGGTGAGGCAAAACCGGAGCATGCAGACAGAAGCGGTTCTGACAGAGCAGATAAAAGCCACGCAGGATGCGGAAGCGGGCAATGATAATGGGCAGTCCGGATCGCAGCAGGCGGTACAGGAAGCAGCCGGGGAAAAGGCGCAGAAGCAGGCAGAAGAGCAGCAGGCATGGATCGTGGCAGAAAAAAGAAAACAGATTCCTTATGTGTCGGATATGGAAAAGGAAGCACAGACGACTGTGGTCTATGATATTGCAGAAGGCTATCTGCGTGTACCGCTTCTGACGGATGTTGCGCAAAATCCGTATACATTGTCTGCCTTTTCGGGAGAAGATCTGACGAAACGGTATGAGGCGCAGGGCTATCAGACTATGCTTGGTATTGATGTTTCCAAATTTCAGGGAAATATTGACTGGGAGCAGGTGAAAAGTGCAGGCATTTCCTATGTCATGCTGCGGATCGGGCTAAGGGGATATGGCAGCGGGAAGCTGGTTATGGATGATCGGTTTTATGAAAATCTGAGAGATGCAAAGGAGCAGGGGCTGAAAACAGGTGTCTATTTCTTTTCCGCAGCCATTTCCGAGGAGGAGGCAAGAGAAGAGGCAGCATTTGTCCTGCAGGCGATCGAAGGGCAGGAAATGGAAATGCCGATCGTATTTGATACAGAGCCGATCCTTTATGATACGGCAAGAACAGATGAACTGACAGGAAAGCAGCTGACTAAGATCACGGCGGCGTTTTGTGATGCTGTGCAGGCAGCAGGCTATCAGCCGATGGTCTATGCCAATGCAAAGCGGCTGACAACAGTATTATATTTAGAGGAGCTGACAGCTTATCCGCTCTGGCTGGCAGATTATCGGATGCAGCCGGATTTCCCCTATGCATTTACGATGTGGCAGTTTACGGAATCGGGAAAAGTTCCCGGTATCGAAGGGGCGGTAGATATTGATTTATATTTGTATGAAGAGTAAAATTGAATCATTATTTGGGAGAGTACAATATGATAACGTGTTTGGCTAAGTTCTGGATCAGAGAATCCGACAGTGAAGAGAAAAAGAGAAGAGTATATGGTACATTAGGTGCTGTTGTGGGCATTTTTTTAAATATCTGCCTGTTTGCAGGAAAGTATCTGGCAGGTTTTCTTAGTGGATCTATTGCGATCATGGCAGATGCCTTTAACAATCTGTCAGATGCGGGATCTTCCTTTATTTCGCTGATCGGTTTTGTCTTCTCCGGGAAAAAGCCTGATCTGGATCATCCGTTTGGACATGGAAGGATCGAATATCTGGCAGGGCTCGGTGTTTCCTTTCTGATCCTTTTAATGGGCGTGGAACTGGCAAAAAATTCGGTGCAGAAGATATTGCATCCGGTCAGTGTACAGATCAGTACGCTGTCTATCGCTGTGTTATCAGCATCCATTCTGGTTAAACTGTACATGGCATATTATAATCATGCCATCGGAAAAAAGATCAGATCTGCAACGATGGCAGCAACGGCAACGGACAGCCTGAGTGATGCGGCTGCTACGACAGTTGTACTGCTGGCAATGCTGTTTTTAGCGGTAACAGGGATCAACATAGATGGATATTGCGGTATTCTGGTTGCTGTTTTTATCCTGGCAGCAGGCATAGGTGCAGCAAAGGAAACAGTAAGCCCATTGCTGGGACAGGCTCCGGATCCGGAATTTGTCAAAGAAATCAAAGAACTTGTCATGCAGCATGATGAGGTGCTGGGGATCCATGATATGGCAGTGCATGATTACGGACCGGGAAGAGTAATGGTATCATTGCATGCAGAGGTATCAGGGGACGGTAATATTTATGAACTGCATGATCTGATCGACCGGATAGAACGGGAGCTGAAGGAAAAGCTGCATTGCGAGACTGTGATCCATATGGATCCGATCGATGTTGGCAATGTAAAAACAGTTGAAATGAAGGAAGAAATGGTAAAGCTTGTAAAAGCCATTGATGAACGGCTTACGATCCATGATTTCCGTATGGTGACAGGTACGACACACCACAATATGATATTTGATGTGGTTATACCGGCTGATTTTAAGCTGTCACAGGAAGAACTGAAAGACATCATACAAAAGAAAGTATGGGAAAAGTGGCCGGATTACTATGTGGTTATTGATGTAGACACAGCATATGTGTATTAAAAGGAAAACTATTTGACAAAGGATGTGAATCAAATGATCAAGGTGGATCTGATCACCGGATTTTTAGGAAGCGGGAAGTCAACTTTTTTAAAGAAATATGCGTCTTATCTGATCGGAAAAGGTGAGCATATCTGTATTCTGGAAAATGATTTCGGCGCAGTCAATGTTGATATGCTGCTGATGCAGGATCTTCTGGGCGATCATTGTGATCTGGAAATGGTAGCGGGCGGCTGTGATAAGGACTGCCATAAGCGCCGGTTTAAAACAAAGCTGATCTCCATGGGAATGCGGGGCTTTGACAGGGTGCTGATCGAGCCATCCGGTATTTTCGATGTGGACGAATTTTTTGATACCCTGCGGGAAGAACCGCTGGATCAGTGGTATGAGATCGGAAATGTGATCGCTGTGGTAGATGCGAAACTGCCGGATGAAATGTCTGAAAACGCCGATTATCTGCTGGCTTCCGAGGTTGCAGGTGCGGGCGTTATCTTATTCAGCAAGGTGCAGGAAGCCACGGAGCAGGAGATCGAAAGGACAAAGGCACATATCGGGCGTGCCATGCAGCGGATCAAATGCGACAGACAGCTTGCAGATGTGATGATCTGCAAGGACTGGGCTCTGTTGAAAGAGGAAGACTATCAAAAGATCATGACAAGCGGGTATAAACCGGCGGATCATGTGAAGCTGTCCGGGGAACAGGACGGCTTCCAGTCTGTGTATTTCCTGAATCTGGGTATGACAGAAGAGAAGATGCGGCAGACGGTATCTGCGGTACTGCAGGATGCAGAATGCGGAAAGATCTTCCGGGTGAAAGGTTTTATCCGTAAGGATGATAAATGGCTGGAGCTGAATGCGATGCAGGATGCCATGACCGTAAAAGAAGTGGAAAAAGGACAGGAGGTTCTGATCGTGATCGGGGAAGAACTGAATGAGGAGAAGATCAGAACTTATTTTGGACAGAAGGAGTTGACGTTATGAGAGACCAATTAACACAGTCTGATATAGATAAAATGCAGCAGGAGATCGAATACCGGAAGCTGGTAAAAAGACCGGAGCTTCTGGAAGCGGTAAAAGAGACAAGGGCACATGGGGACTTAAGTGAAAACTTTGAATATCATGCTGCCAAAAAAGAGAAGAATAAAAACGAGAGCAGGATCCGCTATCTGGAGCGTATGATCAAAACAGCACAGGTCATTTCCGATGATTCCAAAGCAGATGAAGTCGGTATGAATAATACGGTGACTGTTTATGTGGAGGAGGATGACTGTGAGGAGACTTATCGTATTGTAACTACGGTAAGAAGCAATTCGCTGGAAAATCTGATCAGTATTGAGTCTCCGATGGGAAAAGCACTGATGAGACATAAGGTTGGCGACCGGGTCGAGATCAGAGTCAGTGACAATTACAGTTATTTTGTGGTGATCCGGAAGATTGATAAGACAAACGATGATTCGGAGGATAAGATCAGAAGCTATTAGAGATTCACATATGCCGTCCGGTTTTCATATACTGATAGGGAATGATAACAACCTATGGAGGCAGTTATGAAATGTCAGATGACGGTGCATGAGATTCAAAAAGGAGATACGCTTTATAAGCTGGCGAAGCAGTATAAGACAACGGTACCATTGATACTGCTTGCAAATCCCGGGGTAAATCCCTATAATCTGCGGGTAGGAGATAAACTGAATATTTGTGAAGGAAAACGTTTTGAGGAAAAGCAGGGACTGGATGAGCTGCAGATTGTAAGTGATTTTAACAAGGTGGTATATCAGTATCTTGGCTTCCTGCAATTGTATATGGCTTCTTTTAGCGGAACGGAAGAAAGAACAGAGCAGAGTCTTGAGTATCTTTTGGAAGTCCCGGGAGAGCTTGCAACTATTTACAGCGCTTTTTATCCGGTCAGCATGACGAGCCGCTTAAGTCAGATTTTTACTGCATATACAGAAAAACTTGCAGATTATGCGAGAGCCGTTTATACAGGAGAAAGGCAGAATATTTCAGCTCTTAGGAATGAAATTGATGAGCAGGCTGTAAAGATAGGAGAGTTTCTCGAAAAACAGAATGACAAATATATCAGCAGACAGATTTCGGATTTCCTCCAGAGTCTGAATGGTGCGGTTGAAGAAGCCGCAAAGCAGAGCAGAGAGGGAAATCTCCGCAAAGAGCTTTTCGTATACCAGGAGATGGGGGAACAGGGTACCTTATTCGCCAGAGTGCTTGCAGATGGGATTATAGAACAATTTTATAAAGAAGGATAAAAGAAAAGAGACAGAGATCAGAAGTAGTGCTGATCTCTGTCTCTTATTTTTGTGATGGTAAATTCCTGTCACATTCTTTATTTTAAGATCGTTCAGCTGATTATTTCTTCGCTTCTTCTGCAAATTTGGTTGTGACAAGATCTTCATAGTTTACATAATCTGATAACTGCCCTGCATCGATCAGAATATCTTCCAGCAGTGTGAAGCTGTCCTGTTGCAGGATCAGGTCTGTTTTCCAGGTATCCTGGCTGTAGTACCGGCTGATGATCGTTTCCAGTGTTGCCTCGTCTGTTTCCTTAAACTGTGGTTTGATCACTTTGGCGATCTCTTCCGGGGTGTGGCCTGCAACATAATCCATTCCCTTCTGCAGCGCATTGGTAAATTTCTGGACTGTAGCTGCGTTTTTGTTTACATAACTTTTCTTTGCGGAGAAGCAGGTATACGGAACATAACCGGAATCCACACCGAGGGAAGCTACAACATGATAGCCTGCATCCATGGATTCAAGTGCGGTAGCGGATGGCTCAAATTCTACGGTGTAATCCCCTTTTCCGCCACTGAAGGCAGCAGCAGTGGAACCAAAGTCGATGCTCTGGTCGATCGTCAGATCTTTTGCCGGGTCAATGCCGTTTTTCTTCAGAATGTATTCAAAGACCATTTCGGGCATACCGCCTGCGCGTCCGCCAAGAACAGTCTTTCCTTTCAGATCCTGCCAGGAAAAGTCGCTGTCATCCCTTGCAACCATAAAGTTCCCTGCACGCTGCGTCAGCTGTGCAAAGTTGATCACCGGGTCGTCGGTTTCGCCCAGATACGTGTAGATCGTGGATTCCGGTCCCATAAAGCCGATATCCGCTTCACCGGACAAAACGGCGGTCATTGTTTTGTCTGCACCAAAGCCGGTCACCAGTGTCAGATCAATGCCTTCCTCTGCGAAATAGCCTTCTTCGATCGCCACATACATCGGGGCATAGAAGATGGAATGTGCTACTTCATTCAGCACGACTTTTTCTCCGGTGACTTTTTCTTTCTGCCCGCAGCCCGTCAGAGAAAGTGTGACAAGTGTCGTCAGCAGGAGCAGACAGATGCTGCGTTTCTTTTTTCTGTTCATAATCGTATCCTCCTTTTTTTTGATGGGCAACAGCCCTCTTTATAAAGTATGAAAGATTCTGCGTGGCGTGACTAAATGAAAATTATTTGCAAGACAGGGAAAAGTATGGTACGTTATCCGAGGAAAAACGGGAGAATACTATTTATGTGGATGTTATTCGTTTTAAATTACGGCGTTTTAAAAGGAACAAGAGAAATTGTTAAAAAGAAATCATTGCAGAGAAGCAGTGTCATGGAAGTGTTGTTTTTCTATACACTGTTTGCTTTTTTATTTGTATGTCCGGATGTGAAAAATGCAGCGCAGATGGATATGCATTTCCTGCCTGCGGTGGCATTTAAGTCTTTTATCATTTTTCTGGCATGGATGTGCAGCTTTAAAGCCATCAAGAAAATGCCGATCAGTCTGTACGGGCTTTTAGACCTGTCACGTGTGCTGTTTGCCACACTGCTGGCGGTGATCGTGCAGCATGAGGTACTGTCGGGAAATCAGATGATCGGGTTATTACTTGTCTGTGTCGGACTTCTGATGCTGAAAAGACCGAAATGGCCTATGGTTTGCAGAATGCAGAAGAAGGTACGGGAAAACTCTGATATACAGACAGATGACGGTACTGCGTGTACGATTTCAGAAAAACAGAAAAATAAGGAACAGCAAAATGAAGAACATGTACCGGTCATTTTAGTCCTGTTTGCACTGGCTTCCTGTATGCTGAATGCGATATCGGGACTTCTGGATAAAATACTGACAAAGGATATTACAAGTGCACAGCTGCAGTTCTGGTATATGCTGTTTCTGGTGCTGTACTATCTGGTTTACATAATTATCGCAAAAGAAAAGATCCACGTGAAGGAGTCATTGAAAAATCCTTGGATCTGGCTGCTTGCCATTTTGTTTGTCATTGCAGACCGGTCGCTTTTTCTGGCAAATGCAAACCCGGAAAGCCGGATCAGCATTATGACATTGATCAAGCAATCCGGCTGTATTGTGACGATCCTTGCGGGTAAGTTTATCTTCCATGAAAAAAATATCGGTTATAAACTGATTTGTGCGGCTGTCATTATTGCAGGAATTGTTGTAGCAGTGTTATAATAGGAAAGATAACGAACATTTGTTTGAATACGGAGGAATGTATGAGTATTTACGATACATTAAATGAAAAGCAGAAGGAGGCAGTTCTGCAGACAGAAGGTCCTGTCCTGATCCTTGCAGGTGCGGGAAGCGGTAAGACCAGAGTGCTTACCCACAGGATCGCCTATCTGATCGAGGAATGTCAGGTCAGCCCATGGAACATCATGGCGATCACCTTTACCAATAAAGCAGCGCAGGAAATGCGGAACCGTGTGGATGCCCTTGTCGGGATGGGATCGGAGAGCATCTGGGTTTCCACCTTTCACTCCAGCTGTGTGCGGATCCTGCGCCGTTATGCAGACAGGATCGGTTATGATAACAATTTTACGATCTATGATACGGACGACCAGAAGACTGTGATGAAGGACGTGTGTAAACGTCTGGAGATCGACACGAAGATGCTCAAGGAGCGCACGATCTTATCTGCGATCTCTTCTGCCAAGGATTCTTTGATCTCACCGCAGGAATACGAAATGCATGCATTTGGGGATTTTACCAAGCAGCGGATCGGCAAGGCTTACCGGGAATATCAGGCAGCTTTGAGGAAGAATAATGCCATGGATTTTGATGATCTGATCATGCAGACTGTGGAGCTGTTTAAGGCGTGCCCGGAGGTCTGCCGGAATTATCAGGATCGTTTGCAATATATTATGGTGGATGAGTATCAGGATACCAATACAGCACAGTTTGAGCTGATCAAGTTGTTGTCTGCGGCTAACCGTAATTTATGCGTTGTAGGGGATGATGACCAGTCTATTTACAAGTTCCGTGGCGCTAACATCCGCAATATATTGGATTTCGAGTCAGTATTCCCGGATGCGCATGTGATCAAGCTGGAACAAAATTACAGATCCAGCCAGAATATACTGGATGCTGCAAATGCCGTGATCCGCAATAACGTAGGGCGGAAGGACAAAGCACTGTGGACGGATCAGGGAGCGGGAAACCGGATCCATTTCCGTCAGTTTGACATGGCTTACGAAGAAGCGGAATTTATTGCTTCCGATATTAAGAAAAAGCAGCGGACAGGAGAGGCAGCGTTTCAGGACTGCGCGGTGCTTTACCGGACAAATGCCCAGTCCCGTATGCTGGAGGAGCAGTTTGTACGATCCGGTATTCCTTATACGATCGTGGGCGGCGTGAACTTCTATGCACGGAAGGAGATCAAGGATCTGCTGGCGTATTTAAAGACGATCGATAACGGACGCGATGATGTGGCGGTAAAGCGTATCATCAATATCCCGAAGCGTGGGATCGGTGCGACAACGATCGCAAAGGTACAGAATTATGCAGACGAAAATAATCTGAGTTTTTATGATGCACTGCGGCAGGCGGAACAGATCCCGACACTCGGCAAAAGTGCAGCCAAGATTACACCGTTTGTCAATATGATACAGGTATTCAGAAGCCGTCTGACTGTTTACGGGCTGGAAGAGCTTTTGCAGGATATCATCGATACAACGGGCTATATGGATCTGCTGCAGGCAGAGGGAGAGCAGGAAGAGGCTCAAAGCCGCATGGAAAACGTGGACGAACTCCTTTCCAAGGTTGTTGTCTATGAGTCGGAGCATGAGGAAGCGACACTTTCCGGCTTCCTGGAAGAAGTCGCACTTGTTGCGGATATTGATAACGTGGATGAGGAGCAGGACAGAGTGCTTCTGATGACGCTGCACAGTGCAAAGGGACTGGAATTTTCCCATGTTTATCTGGCAGGTATGGAGGATGGCATCTTCCCAAGCTATATGACCATCACGGCGGACGACAGCTCCGAGCTGGAGGAAGAGCGCAGGCTGGCATATGTAGGTATTACAAGAGCCAAAAAGGATCTGACGATCACAGCAGCGAAGCAGCGTATGGTGCGCGGCGAAACACAGTATAATCCGATCAGTCGTTTCATCAAGGAGATCCCGGAAGAGCTTTTAGACAATAAACTGCCTGTTTATAAGAGAAGCTTCAGTGATTATGAGGATGACTCCTACGAGAAGAGCCTGTTTAAGCAGAAGCCGTACAGTTCGGGATCGCTTTCATTTGGGCAGGGAAGGCAGGAATTCGGAAAGACATTCAGTGCCAATACATTTTCCGCAAGTGGCATAAAAAAACCTGCAGAGCATGGAAGCAGTAGTAAGCCAAAAGCAACTGTAAAGCCGGTCTACGTGACACCGGGCAGCCAGACGATTGCAAGATCCGCAAGCCTTCGTAAGCCTGCGGTAACACCGGAAAAGGTCAAGCCGTTTATTGCACAGACGCAGGCAAAGCCCGCGTATGCTTCTGTACAGTATACGGTCGGGGATAAGGTGCGCCATATGAAATTCGGAGAAGGTGTTGTGCTGAAAATGGAGCCGGGTCCGAAGGATACCAAGGTTACCGTCAATTTCAATGCGTATGGGCAGAAGGTTATGTATGCGGCTTTCGCAAAGCTGCAGAAGATCTGATTGCGGAATTTATGTTTTTGGTTTTTTACCGGGCTATGCAGAAAATACTGGTAGTAATGAAGCGGAAAATGTGGTATACTATCTACAATTAAACGATGTAAAGGCAGCTGATAAAAGACCGGCTGATCACAAATCTGTATGGTGCTGAGCCGTTACAAATCAAATATAAGAAAGGCGGAATTAACATGAACAAATTAAAGGTAGAAGACATTGCAGCAATGATCAAGGCAAATGACTTCCTGAAGAAGGAAGAAGAGGAAAAGAAATTTCCAAGAGCAATTCTCTGGGCTCTTGCGATCATTGGAGCTATTGCAGCAGTAGCAGGCATCGCATATGCAGTATATCTGTATTTCACACCGGATTATCTGGAAGATTTCGAAGATGATTTCGATGATGACTTTGATGATGATTTCTTTGATGAAGAAGATACTGAAAAAGTAGATGCAAAGGCAGACGAGACAGAGGAATAAATCGAAACAGAACAGAACGCATTGAACGGGATTCCATTCCGATGGAATCCCGCTTTTTGTAGCGAGGAAGGAAACCAAGCGGCAGCGAAGCTGTCATTTGGTTTCATCCGAGCGTACAACGAGAAAATCAGAAGCAGCGAAGCTGCGGCGCTACGAAGTAGCGGGATTTTCGAGTTTAAGGAAGGAAATCAAGCGACAGCGAAAAGGAGTACTATGAAAAAGGGTGAGATCGTAGAGGGCGTGATTGAGCGCATTCAATTTCCGAATAAAGGTATTATGACCGTAGAGGATACCAAAGTCATTGTAAAAAATACAATACCGGGGCAGAAGGTGAGCTGCCGCATCACGAAAAAGAAAAAGGGCAGAGCAGAAGCAAATGTGCTGGAAATTCTGGAAAAAGCACCGGACGAGATAGCTTCTCCATGTCCGCATTTTGGAATCTGCGGTGGCTGTAATTATCAGAACCTGCCATATGAAGCACAGCTTTCCATCAAAGAAAATCAGGTGAAACAGATCCTTGACGAAGTTTACATAAGTCAGAATCAGAAGCCGGATTATGTATTTGAAGGCATTAAACCAAGTCCGATCCGGTATGGCTACCGGAATAAGATGGAGTTTTCTTTTGGAGATGCTTATAAGGACGGTCCGCTCAGCCTTGGTATGCATAAGCGTGGCAGCTTTTATGATATTGTGACGGTAGACCAGTGCCAGATCGTAGATCCTGATTTCAGGAAAGTACTTTCCGCAGTGCTTACCTGGGGGCAGGAGAATGATATTCCGTTTTATCATCGTATGAGACAGACCGGATATCTGCGTCACCTGCTTGTCAGACGTGCTGTGAAAACAGGAGAGCTGATGGTTGCACTTGTCACAACAACACTGGGCACCTATGATCTGCAGCCGCTTGTAAATAAATTATGTAAACTTGACTTGACCGGAAAACTGGTAGGTGTTCTGCACACGTATAATGACAGTGTTGCAGATGTAGTTAAGAATGATAAGACAGAGATCTTATACGGACAGGATTATTTTTACGAGGAATTACTGGGACTGCGCTTTAAGATCACGGAGTTTTCTTTCTTTCAGACAAACTCGCTGGGCGCAGAGGTTCTGTATGAGACAGCGCGTTCCTATATCGGTTCTCTGAACGAAAACGGGGAAAAGGACAAGATCGTATTTGATCTTTATTCCGGTACCGGAACGATCGCACAGTTGATGGCACCGGTTGCCAAAAAGGTGATCGGGGTGGAAATCGTTGAAGAAGCGGTAGAAGCTGCAAAGAAGAATGCAGAATTAAATGGTTTACATAACTGCGAGTTTATTGCAGGGGATGTCTTGAAGGTCTTAGACACGATCGAAGAAAAGCCGGATCTTATCATTTTAGATCCGCCGCGTGACGGTATTCATCCCAAGGCACTGACGAAGATCATCGATTACGGCGTAGACCGCATTGTCTACATTTCCTGCAAGCCAACAAGTCTGGCAAGGGATCTTGCCGTATTTGAGGCAAGCGGTTATAAGATGGAGAAGGCTGTGGCGGTTGATATGTTCCCCGGGACGGTGCATGTGGAGTCGGTAGTTCTGATGCAGTATTGTGGAAAATAAGAAAAATAGGCATGTTAGACCACAAGATGTTGTGGTTTGAGGGCAAAAATTGGAGCAAAAAATGACCAGTTTTTGCCCTATTTTTTTCCACGTTTTTATAGATGCATAGAGGCAAAAAAGAGATTTTTAAGTATTTTGGGACAAAATTCAGAGAAAGGAAAAGAAACAGGGATGGAGAAAAAGCAGCACCCAAGTTACGGAATGATTCGGTTTGCAAGGTCCTCAATCGGTGGTTCAGGAACGGCATTGTTTGGAAGTTCCATCATGCATAATAATGTCATACGCCTGTCCATTTCAAAAGGCATGATGGAAAGGGAGGGCAACGAGGACTGGTTTTTGGCAGGGACAGACATCAATGACATGATCGTTGAGGTGGAGATGTCCTATACACAGTTTGCCGAAGCAATCACATCACTTAACATTGGAGAGGGGATACCGGTTACCATTACAAAAGTGAATGGGACATTCGTTGAACCATGCCCATACAGTGACAGGCAGAAAGTAATGCGCCGGGAAGTGGATGAAGCAACCCGTGACTTGGTGCGGCAACTGGAAAAGAGGTCAGAGGAGATTGAAAAACTTCTGGATGAGAAACGTGTCCTGAGCAGGGAGGACCGGAGAAATATCGTCTCGACATTGAAAAATGTACGGCAGGAGTTAAAAAGTAATATCCCCTATCTGCAGAAACTGTTTGCTGAACAGATGGATAAAACCGTGACAGAGGCGAAAGGGGAGTTTGAAACTTACCTGCAGAACAAGATGAACAGCATTGCACTTGCAGCAATTTCAGAACAGATGAAGCAGGAGGAAATCAGTTTAAACAGAAACATGATACCGGGACTGGAAGTACAGGAGGGCGGGGAAGAGGCAGGGGAGATGGAAGCGGGAATGCACATGGACATGTAAGGCGGTACTTATTTTAGAAATGAAATGGGTGCTGTCTTTTTTTATGGAAAAAGAAAGGAGACAGATTTGATGTCGGGATTTTTTTGCAACAGTCCAAGACTGCAGTTATTAGAACGGCAGATGCGCCAGCCGCCGGGATATCGTCCCAGAGGGCAGGGGTGGATGTTTGACATGGAAGAGTGGAAAAGCAGGGGAAATTATTCGGAGATTGTGGACTGTGTCATCAGCCGGATGCAGATGGAACACTTAAAGAAAAGGATACAGGAGGTATTTGGAAACGCAGAAAAGGAACTGATTTTTTATGACAGCAGGCACAGAAACGATTTTTCTTCCCTGCTGCTTGGCAGACGGAAAAAGAACCTGTGCGGACTTCCGAATTATGCCGCCGCAGTATTTCTTCTGTCTGCAGATGAAAACCTGTGGGAGAAAGTTTCTAAGCAGGTGCTGGATACGGGGATTTATTTTGACCGCATCCGGCTTGGCAGCGTTACGCTGGAACAATATATCCTGTTCCATGCGGCAAGGGATGTGTATCTGGGGACAAAGCATATCCGGCTGTCGGAGCTGACCGACAGGGAATTGATACCGGATGAAATCTTAAGGCTCATCGTCAATGCATTCGTGATGGAAAGGTATGGGGTGGACATCGTAGAACGGGAGGTGTGGAATGAAGATTAGAGCAAAAAATGGGGGACAGACTGTAGATATAACTCTGCCGGCAACGGACATGGACATGCAGTATTGCATGAAATGTATCGGGATAGAAGATATTGTACCGGTATGCTGTATCAGTGAGGTGTGGGATGAACCGTCCTATTTTGGGTTCCTGAAAGGCCAGACCGTCAACATGGACGAACTTAATTTCTTTGCCAGAAGGCTGGATGGAATGACGGAATATGAAAAAATAGTGGTGGGTGTCTACAGCAGTGAGACAGGCATGCGGGAAATGAAACAACTGATTAACCTGACTTACAGCCTGCAGGGACTGTCCCTGATTACAGACTTGACGGACGGAAACCGTGTCGGGCTGAGGCTTTATCTGGACCGGCATCTTGCAATCTCAGAAGAAGAAAAGAGCAGAATGGATTTTAACGCATATGCGCAGAAGATTTTTTCAGAAGGAAAATGTAAGTTCCTGCCACATGGGATACTGGTAGATCAGGGATTCCACATGGAGGAGGTCTATAACGGAAAAACCTTTCCAGAATACATCGACAGACCGGATGAAACCGTGGCAGTTTTATCTCTTGGAAATGAGGCAGGGGATAAGGAGTACCTTTATCTGCCAACGGACATCAGTGCCATGGATAAGGTAAAGAAAAGATTAAACATCGCAGCTTTTGCCGAAGGAATTGTGAACGGGATAGAAAATATCCGGCTGCCGGAAAGCATCCTTCCTTCCCCGGAAGATATGTGTATGTTTCTGCAGGGGGATGTCCGGAAACTGACTCTTTTTAATGAGATGTGCCAGACCGTCAGCCGTTTTGATGAAGCAAAAATGGACCAGCTTGCAATGGCGGCAGGATTTGTGGGGACAAGTGAATTTACCGATATCACTTACATCGCAAAGAATCTGGATGAATTTGAAATACATCCGCAGATACATACGGATAAAGAGTATGGGGAATTTTTGGTTAAAGAGGCTGGGATATTTGAAATTGATGAACTTCTCCTGCCGTATATTGATTATGCCGGGGTTGCCCGTGATAAAAGACAGGCAGCGATGACAGACAGCGGATTTATTTCCGAAGGCTTTGTTGGCACGCAGCGGGCAATCCATGAGTATCAGGAATATCAGGGAGAGTTTGCCGATCCGCTTGAAAAAAACGGGATACCCTGTGAAACGTTCTGTCTTTACAATTCGCTGGCAGGGATGATGTATCAGAATGGAGAGGAGCAGGAAACGCTGTACCGGAGTGAACTGGCAGATTATGAGGAACAAATCCAGAAAGCCATCCTCAAAGAAAGGCATGTGGAAGAAGAACCGAGGGGACTTATGCATTATTTTGACGGGAACAGACAGGTGGCTGCAAAAGTGATTAGTGCATTCCCCAAAGTGCAGAACATCCGGGGAGAACTGTTCGGAGTTCTGGAATGCAGTATCTGCCAGCCGCTGACACAAAATGAAATCTATGAACTGAAAAATTACTGGGACGGACAGATGAGTGACGGCTGGGGAGAAGGCTTTGAACAAAGACCAATCTATACGCAGGAGGGAGAATTGTATGTCAGTTTCTGGACACAGGAAAGACACTGGGGCGTCATGACGGAGGAAGAACTGGACAGAATCTGGAACCATGGCATGACGCAGACCCTGTAAAAAAATAATATTCTGCTGGATATGTGCTGGTGTATGTAGTATTGTGTGTCCCAAAGAAAACAAGGAGGCAAACAGATGAAATTGGATGATACAGTCATGGTGCAGTTTTTTGGGGAGCTTATCGAATCATACCGCCAGCAGATCATGGATCAGGAAGAGGAAAGGGAACTTTCAAAGAAGGAAAAAAAGTTCCTGGCAGACTTAAGAAAAGAACTGGAGCTGCCAAACCCGCAAGCGTACAGGATGGTGACAGAACTTTTTGGATGCATGTTAGACATCAGCCAGATTAAACAGGAACAGCTTTATATACAGGGAATAAAGGATGGAATACGAATCCGAAAACTGGTAAAAGAAATCGAGGAAGGTGAGGAATGTTAAGAAGGGAACAGATAGAACGGCTGAAGGAAAGATATCCTGCGGGTACCGTGGTCAGGCTGGGGCAGATGGAAGGGGAACACCAGATGCCGTCCGGCATGGAGGGAAAAGTAATTGATGTGGATGATATCGGACAAATTCATGTGGAATGGGAAAATGGAAGCACGCTGGCTCTGAATGTGGAAGAGGATGACTTTACTGTCGTACTGCAGAAGGAAACCCTGTCCGAAAAGAAATGCAGGGAGTTTTTAGGGAAAGTAAATGAGATATTAAAAGAAACAGATTTCTATCGGCTGAATGTGTCATGCAATGGAGGGGATACCGCCTATGCTGCCCAAAAGCTGCTTGCCATGCATCAGGCATTTGAAACCGTGTACGGGGAAGGATATGTGGATGAGGAGTATGGGATGGTGATGATGCCGGCGGTGGTCTGCGGAAGGGATTCCGGCATACGCACGCTGGCACTTGTCACGCTTGATCTGGAGTCTTCCGGGGAACACTTCGGAACGATTTTCATGACTCCGGGCGGCATGATGGAGCAGGGCAGCAGCTTCCTGAGTGAAAAACAGAAACAGGCACTGGCAGAGTATTATATCCCATATGACTACTGGTACACACCGCTTGTGGAAAGGGACCACCATGTGGATTTTACACAGATGCCGGAGGAGGTGGCAGACATCCGCAGGATGGTGGATGAACTGCTGGTGCAGGGGGAGGCTTTCCATATGAATGAACCAAAATAGGAGGAAAAAAATTTGAACAGCATCATAAGCTGGGTTGGCGGCAAGAAAGCACTGCGCGACCTGATCTATCTGCGCATGCCGAAAAACTATGACCGCTACATAGAAGTATTTGGCGGTGGCGGCTGGGTTTTATTCGGGAAACCGCCGGATAAATGCATGGAGGTTTACAATGATTTTAATTCAAATCTTGCAAACCTCTTTTATTGTGTCAAGGAAAGGCCAATGGCACTGCTTCGGGAACTGTCCTTCCTGCCGCTCAACTCCAGAGATGAATTTACAACACTGCGGAAATTTCTGACCATGGAAGAATTTAAGAGTGAACATCTTGCAGAAGAATTAGAGATTGCAACACACTTCTTGAAAGAACCAGAGGCGACAGAAATCCGTGACATTCTCATGGAGCGTGCCGCAGTAGGGGATGTAAAAAGGGCAGCGGCATTTTATAAGATCATCCGTTACAGCTATGGAAGCGGATGCACCTCTTATGGCTGCCAGCCTTTTGACATACGCAAAACTTTTACCATCATCTGGGAGGCAAACCGCAGGCTGAAGGATACCGTGATCGAGAATAAGGATTTTGAGGCACTCATCCGTCAATATGACAGACCGAATGCCTTTTTTTATTGCGATCCGCCGTATTTTGAAACCGAGGGACACTATGAGGTGGTGTTCCGTAAGGAAGATCATGTGAGGCTCAGGGATACCTTAAAAGGCATACAGGGAAAGTTCATGGTTTCCTATAACGACTGTGCCTATATCCGTGAGCTGTATCAGGACTTTCAGATTGAAGCGGTGACAAGGATCAATAACCTTGCACAGAGGTATGACAACGGAAGTGAGTTCCCGGAAGTGCTGATCGCCAACTATGACATGGAGGAAAGGAAAAAAAGCATGCCGATGCAGATGAACCTGTTTGAACTGTACGGGGAACAGAAAACGGTTCGGTGGAAGGGAAAGGAGACAGAGGAAGAGCCACAGGACACATAAAAAAAGAAAGAAGGAGGAAAACATGCTTCAGTTAGTAGAAATGGAAGGAAAGATGACGGAAAACGGGTGTATTGAGATTCCCGCAGTGGTGTTAGAGCAGGCTGGTATCTGTACCGGTGACACCGTGAAACTTGTGTATATGGCAGAGGACGGGGAACTTAAGAACACGGCAAAGGAGTTCCTGCTTGCAAGGGCAGGACAGGATGTGGCAGAGGAACTGGCAAAGGAGGAAAACATTGCGTTCCAGATACCGGAAGAATTATTAAGGGATGCCGGAATCCCGATGGACGCAGACCTTGACATTGTGTGTCAGGAAGGACGCATTATCATCCTGCCGTCAGAACTTGTGCAGGGGACGGAAGTGCCGGAGGAACTGCTTGCCATCTGCAGGGAGCTTGGCATCACGGAGGATAAGGTAAACATCATCTTGCGGACCACAGAGGAGGGAACGGATGAAAAAACCGGTGTATAAGCTGTTAGACGAAAAAGGACGCATCCTGATCCCGAAAGAATTCCGCCAGATGGCAGAGCTTGAGAGCGGGGATATCGTAAAGCTGTCCGTGAGCAGTGGAAAAATCATGGTATCCAAAGTAGATATCGTGGAGATGGGGAGTCAGGACCCGCAGGCAGTGGAAGCCTATGTAAATGCGGCGGTAAAACATATGAGTCCGGCAAAACAGGTGGCACTTGCGGCAAGGATTCTGAAATTCGCACAGCAGGAGGGAGGTACGGATTGTTAAGGAATAAGTACAGGGCATTTGAAATCAGGGACGATCAGGTCAGCCAGACGCTGGTGGACGGGAATCTCTGCTCCATTGCAGAATTTATCCGGCATTGCGATGAGGGAAGCATCATCACCCTGCACACCATGGAGGGCGAGCCGTTTTTGATCGGACTCTCCAAGATGTTTGTATTCTGCGGGGACAAGGCATTCTTAGACAGGCAGTTGATCCCTTACCTGCGCAGCATGGGTGGGGAAAGCGTATGAAAAGGATTTATGTTCAGAACGGGATCGTATTTTTTTATGGGAATCCGGCTGGCTATCTGGGAGACGGGAAAGCAGTCATTGACTGCATGTTCCAGAAAGAGGAGCTGGTTTCATTTGTGAAGGAAGGAAGATTTGATCTATAAGGCACTTCAGGTAGATGTAGAGAGGGAGCATCGTTACTGCCAGAAGGTGGAAGAGGACTTTTTGCAGGAACTGAACCGGAAGAAACCAAAGAGTCTGGAGGAAGTGAGCAGGATCTGGTACAAGGGGGTTGATGGAAGGCACAGGCATTACCATGAAAGCCGTTACCACTGTCTGAATCTGCACAGCGTGTTCCAGAAGGGAACGATTGAGTTTCGTCTGTTTAACTCCACTACCCATGCAGGAAAAATAAAGGCATATATCCAGCTCTGCCTTGCCATTTCTGCGCAGGCATTGAACCAGAAATGTGCCAGCCGGGTCAAGACTGCCAGCACCAACGAAAAATATACATTCCGTACCTGGCTGTTAAGGCTGGGAATGATCGGGGATGAATTTAAGACGGCGCGGAAGTTTCTTCTGGAAAATCTGGAGGGCGGCATTGCATGGAAGGACCCGGAACAGGCAGTGAGACAGAAGGAAAGACTGCGTGCGATGAAAGAAAAGAAAGAACTGGAAACCGGACATGCACAGCAGGCAGACAGCATGGAAGAAGAGGTGCCGGAGGATGCACAGGGAATGAACATGACCATGTAAAAACAAAACGCAGAGAAAGGAAAAAAAGAATATGAATATGACAGGAAGAAGATATATTGCATACGGCTCGAACTTAAACCGGGAGCAGATGGCACTGCGCTGCCCTGATGCAAAGGTGGTAGGGATCGGGGAAATCAAGGACTATGAGCTGTTGTTCCGCGGAAACAGGAACGGGGCGGTGGCCACGGTAGAGCCGAAAAAAGGGGAGAGCGTGCCTGTGTTGATTTGGGAGATCAGTCCGAGAGATGAGTTTAACCTGGACCGTTATGAGGGATATCCGAGACTGTATGGAAAAGAAATGCTGGAGGTGGAGATGGAGGGAAGCCGTGAGAAAATGATGGCATATACCATGACGGAGGGGTATGCCATGGGAGTCCCTTCGGAACATTACCTTGCGACCATCCGTACCGGATATCAGGAGGCAGGATTTGATGAGGATGTTCTGATGGCAGGTGTGGAAAAGAGCAGGGAGCGCATGAAACAGGAGATGGAAGCAGAGAGAATGGAGGAAGCACCATGGAGCCAGCAACTGCCGCTTTGATCGCAAGGGCAGCCATAGCAGCCGGGACCAGTAAAAAAGTGTGGACAGGGATTGCCTCCGTACTGGCAGCCCTGTGCCTTCCGGTCATTCTTGCCGTCATGTGCTACATCAGCATTGCATCCGGCGGAACGGAACATAACCGGGCGGCAGTGCATCTGGCATTCGATGGAGGGGTGGCACCGGACGGAATGCCTGCAGATTATCAGGCTTATGTCCGCCAGATGCAGGAAAGTTTTGCGGAGCTGGATGCCATATTAGATGACATCGATGGCATGACAGAAGGGGAACTGTGTGACAGGTATCTGGTCAAATCCGTTTTTTATTCTCTGTATTTCGGCGCAGACCGGGTACGGCTTGAGACGGATGATTATAAAAAATTTGCAGACTGTTTTGTGGATTATGAGGAGCGGACACAAAACGCAGAGCAGGAGGACGGGACAGTCACACTGGAGAAGTATACCGTGGCAGTTGCCATTGGGGACAAGACAAAAATCTTCCAAAAACTTGCATCCGACTATGGAGTCACCGCAACTTATGAACAACAGTCCAATGCAGTCAATGTCTGGTATGTGGCAAAGTATGACACGGCGGCCCCGACAGAGGGGGATGAATTTTCCGACTGGAGCGGCTGGAACGGGGCAGGGGATATCCCTGTGTATGATCTGCCAGCTAACGGGAATGGAAGTGATGTCGTACAGCTTGCATTATCGAGACTGGGGCATCCGTACTCGCAGGCACTCCGCGGAACCGGGAACTATGTGGACTGCAGTTACCTGATGCTGTGGTGTTACAGACAGATAGGAATCTCCCTGCCGGGAACGGCGGCAGAGCAGGGAAGATATATGGTGGAGCATAACCTGACGGTTGCAAAGGAGTCACTGCAGCCGGGGGACCTTGTGTTCTGGAGCCACAAACCAAACGGAAGATACATGAACATCACGCATGTGGGAATCTATGCCGGAGACGGCATGGTCGTGGATGCGTCCTATTCCAAAGGGAAGGTGGTGTACCGTCCCTTGTTTGATAACGATAAGCAGGTACTGTATGGCAGGCCGCAGTAAATTTTTTGATGCCGCAGGCATCTGTTTTCCGCCAGAAAATGGAAATGAAGGAGGAGCGATATGGCAGAAAAAGAAATAAAAATCACCTTTGCCGGGGAGAAACTGGAGGCATTAAGTTTCTTTCTGGCAGAGCAGGGAGGAAAAACCGTGGAGGAGCTGTTGAAGAGCCATCTCGATAAATCTTATGAGAAAAATGTTCCTGCACAGGTCAGAAAATTTGTGGAGAGCAGAATGGAAACTCCACAGGAGACAGCAAATCAGGAGGAGGAATCCCAGAGAACGGGAGGCACAAGACAGCAGAGGGCATCCGGCAGACGGAGCAGGGAGACACAGAATCAGGAAGAGCAGCCGAGAGAGCCGGTGCCAGAAACCGTGGAAGAGACAGCAGAAAATACGATGAGCATGGGAATGTGAGGCGGATAAGTGAACGGATATGAAGAGAAAATAAAAGACTGTCTGTTTCTGGAAGTGTGCAATGCGGCAGGCAGAGAGGAATGGGGCGGACTGGCGCATCAGCAGAAGGAAAACCTCATGCTAGTATGCCGTCTCAGCGGGCATGAAGAAAAGTTTCAGAGGGACTGCGGACTTGTCACCAGAGAGCAGATGGAGCATTGGGGGATAGAAGAAGAGGTGCTTTTTCAGGATGCATGGGCAAATATGTTTGCAAAACGTCCGCCGGTCCTTATGGACTTTGAGGATGCCTACGGGCATAACTATGACCAGAATATCCTTTCGATGGAGAAAAAACCGGAGAGAATCTGGAGGACGGATGCCGACTTCTATGTCCTTACTAACAACGTGGACCATGGGGCGGTGTACATGATGGACGAGGCAACGCTGCAGAAATCAGCAGAAAAGCTGGATGGAAATCTGATCGTCCTTCCGGCATCCATCCACGATGTGTATCTTATGGTGGAGCGGGAAGACCTGGACATGGAACGGTTGAGGGATGGGGTATATGGAGCAAACAGGGCGTTCCCGGAGGCAGATTATCTGTCCGATGAGATTTACCGATATGACAGGGATACGCACAGGCTGTCTGTCATACTGGGGAGCGTGCAGGAAGAGCAGGCAGGAATGGTGCTGTATCAATAGTGTGTTTTTCTGAAAATAATTTCAACTGAGAGTTTAAATTTGGAGGTAAAGTGATGAAACAGGCAGTCGTTACAATCAAATATGATGAGGAAAAGTTAAATGCTGTGAAACAGTATATGGGAAAAAAGGACGCAGATTTTGATGCGGAACTGAAGGAAGTCCTTGGAAAAATGTATGAGAAATATGTGCCGCAGGCGGTCCGTGAGTACATTGAAAGCAGAGGGGATGTGCCGCCTGCAATCAAAAAGGCAAACCGCCAGCAGGGAAAAAACAGTGCGGCATCCGGCAGTGCTGCGGAGAATGAGTAGGGAACGGAGGAAGCATGGACAAGATAAAGATTCTGAAAGTAGAGCCGGGGAAACCTCCCTGTGTGAAGGAGATTGCGAATGACTTTAAGGCAAGTCAGGAAGAGGTGGAGGGAGACATTGAGTGCGTTGGTTTTGGAGATGGATGTGTGGCAGTAATCAACGCTGAAGGAAAACTAAATGGAATGCAGCCAAACCGCAGGAATGGTGATGACATCATCTGCGGTCCATTTTTTATCTGCGGGGATACCCCGGACGGTGATTTCATTTCCCTGACAGAGCAGCAAATTGAGGAATATACCAGACGATTTGGAGAGATTGAGCAGTTTACAGGGCAGGAACCGGAACTGGAGCCACATATGACCATCCTCGCTTTTTAAGAAAGTGACAGGACAATGGAAAGGAAACGGCACAGACACCGCCGTGTGAGCCTGTGTGTGGCAACGTGTGCCGTTATTCTGCAAAACTGGATAAAGTGACCGACTAAGCTGTATTCTGCCCTGTGTGAGCCGATTTGGAGAAAATAACAGAAAACCCGGAGTGCGGAGGCATCCAAGACTCCGAAAATGGGGATGAAATAGGGCTGTAAAACAGGGTCGAAAATAGTGCAGGTTAAAGGGGTTATGCCGCAAAAGAGCGGCTTAACCCGTCAGACACCCACCGGCAGAGCCGTTGGGCAGTTCTAAGCATGGCATAACTTTTTTGGAAGATTCGGAAAGGTTATGCCATTTTTATTTTTGTTACAGCGCAATCAGGCAGTAAAGGCCGGCAGAAGTTATGCCTTTTGCGGAAACAGGGAAAAAAGTCTATAGACAGAGGAAAAAGAAGGAGGAAATGAGTAGTCCCATGGGGTGAGGTGCGCACCACTACCAGAATGGGACGATGAAAGTATTGGAACTATTTGCAGGAACAAGGTGTTGTATGCTCTAAAAGACTTCTTAATCAAGCGGTTGGGAAGTCTCTTAGAA
>OGYC01000015.1_pt1 | contig 152793 bp, 205 predicted proteins | sample 1576461 | NCBI WGS metagenome assembly OGYC01 (sample SAMEA3541569, study PRJEB24748) | human gut metagenome | biome: human gut; feature: human-associated habitat; material: faeces | place: China | collected 2012 | reverse complement strand
CGCCGATCATCTTATCAAAGATCTCATCCATGACGTAGGCCTGCACCAGCGGTTTTTGCGCTTTCAGGGTCTCCACCACCTCGTCCACCTCTTCCGGGGTCTCGGGGTTGATGCTGGTGCCATTCTTGAACGCCGCAATGGCGTAGGCATCACGGCTGTTGTTGAACATCAGGATATTGCCCGCGTACTGCTCGTCCCACAGGTCAGCCCATTTGGTGGGGGCATTCTCCACCATGGTGGTGTTGTAGATGATGCCGGTGGTACAGAGCATATAGGGCACGGTATAGGCGTTGGTGGGGTCATAATCCGGATCACGGTAGACCGCATCGATGTTCTGGGAGTTGGGGATATTGCTGTAATCCAGCGGTGCAAGCATTCCCTCGGCGATCATCTTTGCCACCATGTAATCCGAAGGGATGACCACATCGTAGTTGGCCGCACCGGATTTCAGTTTGGCGTACATGGACTCGTTGGAATCAAAGGTGGTGTAGTTGACCTTGATGCCGGTAAGCTTCTCGAAGGCGGCCACCACATCCACGCTGTCATCAGAACCGTTGGAGATGTATTCGCCCCAGTTGTAAACGTTCAGGGTGAGATTCTGGCCCTGAAAGCGGGTCCAGTCGTAATCGTCCGAGACCGAAACGTCCTCGGTCACCTCAATGGTTCCGGCGGCAAAGGCGGGCGCAGCACAGCAGAATGCCATAGCCAGCGTCAGCAGCAGAACAGCAAAACGTTTCATTTTACGTCCTCCCCTCTCAGCGCCTTCTGATCCCGGCGGTACTCCCGGCTCTCCATGGCATTGGAGATGAGGATGATGGTCAGGATCACCACAAACATGATGGTGGACAGAGCGTAGATCTCCGGGCTGACCTTTTTTCGGGTCATGGAATAGATGGCAATGGGCAGGGTCTCCACCGTGCCGCAGTTGAAATAGGAGATCATAAAATCATCGATGGAGTAGGTCAGGCAGATGAGGAAGGCCGACAGGATGGCCGGGCTGATCTCAGGCAGGATGACCTTGAAGAACGCCTGCCTGGGGTCGCAGCCCAGATCCAGAGCTGCCTCATACAGCTTGATGTCCAGCTGCTTGAGCTTGGGGGTCACGTTGAAGATGACATAGGGCACATTGAAGGCGATATGCGCGATCAGCAGCGTGGGCATTCCCATGATGGTATCGGGCAGCCAGGAGACTCCCTCGGCAAAGCGCTGGTAAGCCACGAACAGAAGCATCAAGGAGATGCCGGTGATGATCTCCGGGTTGACCACCGGAATATAGGTGATATTGGTGACCACCAGGCGGCTCTTGCGGCTCATGGACGCAATGCCCAGCGAGGCTGCCGTGCCCAGCACCGTGGCAATGACCGCAGAGATGAGGGCCACCTCCAGCGAGACGCGCAAAGCGCTCAGGATGGCAGAGTTATGGAGCAGGCTGGTGTACCACTTGAAGGTAAAGCCTGTGAACAGTGCGTAGCCCTTGCTTTGGTTGAAGCTGAACACGATCATATAGGCAATGGGCAGGTACATGAAGCAGAAGAAGAGGATGACGTAGGCCCGCTGCATCAGGCGCAGATGTTTCGTTTTCATCAGGATACGCCCTCCATTTCATCTTCATCAAAGCTGGATGTGAAGCTCATGCAGAGCAGGACGATGATCATCAGCACAAGGCTCATGGCCGAACCGACGTTCAGGTTGTAGCTGTTGCCCAGGAACTGCATCTCGATCAGGTCGCCGATCATCAGGTTGGAGCCGCCGCCCAGCATACGGCTGATGACAAAGGTAGACACCGCCGGAACGAACACCATGGTGATGCCGGTGCTGATTCCGGGCACGCTCATGGGGATGAGCACCCGGAAAAGGGTCTGGGTGGTGGAGGCTCCCAGATCCTGTGCCGCTTCCACCAGGCTCTGATCGATCTTGGTCATACTGGTGTAGAGGGGCAGGATCATGTAGGGCACATAGTTATACACCATGCCCAGCACCACCGCGCCGGAGGTATTCAGCATGGTATAGGGGCCCAGGCCCAAAAAGCCCAGCACCGCGTTCACAGGGCCGTTGATGCTCAGCAGGCCCATCCAGGCATAGGTGCGGAGCAGGAAGTTCATCCACATGGGCAGCATGACCAGCATCAGCATGATATGCTGCTTGTTCACCCGCAGGCGGGACAGAAAATAGCCCACCGGAAATGCAATGATCAGGCAGATCACGGTAGCCACAAGGGCCAGCAGCAGGCTGCGGGCAAACACGGAGCCGTAGCCGCTGACGCTGGTCAGGTTGGCAATGGTGAAATTGCCGCTGCCATCGGTCAGGGCATAATAAACCACGATGATCAGCGGAACCACCGTGAACAGCACCATCCAGATAAAATAAGGATAGGCCAGCTTCTTATCGTAAATTTTCATCATTTCCCATTCAGCCCTCCGAACGTGCCATGATATGGATCTCGTTGGGGCCGATGCGCATACCAATGGTTTCACCGGGGGTGCAGGCGCGGGTGGAGTGGATCAGCCACTCACGGCCCTCGCACTCAACGTGCATCTCAAAGTGAACGCCCTTGAAGATGACATCATTGACCACGCCCACCAGCTGACCCTCCACTGGGCTGACCACTTCAATGTCCTCGGGGCGGACCACCACCTGTACGCTCTGTTCCCGGGCAAAGCCGCGGTCCACGCAGGGGAACTGCACACCCGAGAAGGAGACCAGGAAGTCGCGGTGCATCACGCCGTCCACAATGTTGGAATCGCCGATAAAGTCCGCCACAAAGGCATTTTTAGGCTCGTTGTAGATATCCTCGGGGGTACCGATCTGCTGCACCTTGCCGCCGTTCATCACAACGACGGTATCGGACATGGTCAGGGCCTCTTCCTGATCGTGGGTAACATAAATAAAGGTGATGTTCATCTCACGCTGCAGGCGCTTGAGCTCCAGCTGCATCTCCTTGCGGAGCTTGAGGTCCAGTGCACCCAGAGGCTCGTCCAGCAGCAGGATCTCAGGCTCGTTGACCAGACTGCGGGCAATGGCAACACGCTGCTGCTGGCCGCCGGACATCTGGCCGATGCTGCGGCGCTCAAAGCCCTTCAGGCCGACCACCTCCAGCATATCGCGCACCTTGCGGCGGATGGTCTCTTCGTCCATCTTCTTCAGGCGCAGGCCAAAGGCCACATTCTCAAACACGTTCAGGTGCGGGAACAGCGCGTACTTCTGGAACACGGTATTCACCGGACGCTTATAGGGGGGCACACCGGTAATATCCTGGCCCTTCAGCAGCACCTGACCCGCGTTGGGTTCCAGGAAGCCTGCGATCAGGCGCAGGGTGGTGGTCTTGCCGCAGCCGGAAGGACCCAGCAGCGTTACGAATTCTTTGTCATGGATGTCCAGGTTCAGCCCATCCAGAATGCGCTGACCGTCAAATTCCACCACGATATCGCGCAGTGAAACGATCACCGAGTTGTCCATTTTTTACTTTTCCTCCTTAAACTCAGATACGAAAAAAGACAGGGCATCCACCCCATCCTTCGTACCAGGGCGACCCTGCCCCGCACAACATCCATGACATCCGTAATATTGTGCAGTTATTCTGCCCTGTCATCGCCTATCATAAACAATCCGAACTGAAATGTCAATCACTCTGTCGAGGTTTGCCGAAACTTTACATCCGGCGCAAAAAAATCCCGCGCTGTACCAAGAATTCGCACAGCGCGGGAGAGGAACGTTTTATTCTGCTTTCAGCTGATCCGCGGGGTACAAAAGCGCACTCACCACACTGGCATCCACCGTATAAACGGAGCTGTCGCCTTCCACCATCAGGTAACAGCCGTCTGTCCCCATGGCATAGGTCAGATTTATTGTGCCATCGGCTGTGGTGACCTCTGCTGTGACCAGCGGGGCCTCAAAACCATACGCCGCCGGGTCGGCATCTGTTGCCTGTGCCGAGACATAGGTGCAGAGAGCCGAGAGGATGGCATCCACCCTTGTCTCGTCGAGGTCGGCGGCGGTATCCCCCGCCAGCCGCCAGACGGTCTGGTAGGCGGCGCTGCCGCTCTCTGCTGCAGGCTCCGAGTTTGCCTTCAGGGTCACGGTCTCGCCGTCGGCCAGTGTATAAGAGACAACTTCGATCTCCGAGGCCGTCAGCCCCGCCGGGTTGAAGGCACCGAACAGCTCCGCCCTGGTCAGCTCAAAGCAGGCGGCTTTGGTGCCAGATACCGTATATATGGTATCGCTGTCATTCTTGCGGACATAGAGATCTCCGGTCATGGTATTGCTGGCCCCGAAGGTATAGGTGTCGGTCTCACCTGCTGCCGTCACCTCTATGGTCAGCGCAGGCTCCGCAAAGCCGTAGTCCTCCCCTGCCTGCGGGCTCAGCTCCCGCTTTGCGTTCAAAGAGGAAAGCGCGGTGAGCATTGTGTTGCAGGCAGAGGTGTCCAGATGGTAAGCCGGATCTTCGGCCAGCGTCCAGCCGTCGGCGGTATAGAGCAGGGTGTTCGTCTCGCCCTGATAGTGGAGCACGATCTGCGTCAGGTCACTGCCCGAAACTGCCGCCAGCGGAATGGTTCCATCTGCGACCGCACTGGCAGCCTGTTCTTCCCGGGCATTCCGCAGCGTCAGCAGGGCAAACACGCCGCCTGCCAGCAGGATGAGGAAAAGCAGCACCCCGAGGGTACGCTGTTTTGCTTTCATGGACAGGTCCTCACTTTCTACGCCGCAGCACGACCACCACGGCACCCACAGCCAGCAGGGCCGCAGGCAGAACGATGACAAAGAGCAGGCCCAGCGTAGAGGCGGCAATGCCTGGCACTTCCAACGGAGCTGCTTCCAGTGCCTTGCTGTCGATGAGGACAGCGCTCTCCTGCCCGGCCAGCGAAGCCGCACAACCCTGCAGGAAGGTCACGTTGCCCGGAATGACCTGATAGATGCCCTCGTTGTCCATGTTGCCGCAGTTGACCCAGATGACCTGGGCACCCGTGTCCTCATTGCGGGCGTATGCTGCCAGCGTGAAGGGACCGGCAATGTCGCCGTCCGCCTTCTCGGTGGTGGTCATCTCGTAGCCTTCCGGTTTGCTGTAAGCACTGTCCGAGCTGACCAGAAGGGCATCCGAGACCACATGCTCTGTCTCGGTCAGGGTGATGCCCTGTGCCATCTGCAGCAGAACTCTGCGGCTGGTGTTCACACCGTCCAGCGCGGTGGATTCCTCTGTACTGGCATAATCCGGCAGCAGGTAAAGGGCCGGGTAGCCATTGAGGTAATGGTTGGTGTCGCCCTCCACCACAAGGCCCTCGGTGCGGGTCAGGCCGAACTCGGCCATCACAGCATCCAGATTGGGGGTACTATAATAGGAATCCGTCAGCAGCAGCACGCGGCCTCCGTTGCTCAGATAGCTGCGCAGCTGGCCCAGCTCATCCACCAGACTGCCTGCGCCGGAAAAGTCCTGCGCCGGATCGTTGATGACAAGCAGGTCACAGTCCTCGGGGATGGTCTGGGAGAGCAGGTCAAGTGCCGAGACGGTCAGGTTCTGGCTTTCCAGCGCATCGGTCAGGGTGGAAGTCAGCGCCTGCTCGCCGTGGTTGGTGGTGTAGTACACATGGCGGCTCTCTCCGCTGGTCAGCTGGTAGATGGCAGAGGTGATCCTGCTTTCACCGTCAAAGGTCACGTTGGCCGCGCCGGTGGCGGCATAATCGCTGTAATCGTAGTCGTAAAGCTCTGCGGCATCCAGCACCTTGCTCTGTTCCCCGCAGACCAGGATCAGCCCGCCGGAGGTCAGATCCTGTGCGCCGTACTGGGCCGCAAAGGTCGGGTAGACTGCCGGATCTTTCAGCTCCCAGGTGATATGGCTGCTCTGGGCGGCGTACTTGTCCAGCAGCTTGGAGATGATCTGGTCCTCATTGCCGGTCTGGGCCAGATAGTAAATGGTCAAATCCTGCGTCAGGTCATCGGCCACCTGTCTGGAGCTCTCACTCAGGGTGTAAAGCCCCGCCTCGGAAAGATCGAACTCGGTATATCTGGAGGGGATGGCCCGGACGATGAGATTGACCAGCACGGCCAGCACGATCACAGCTGCGGCAATGGCTGCCGACCACACCCCGCTGCGGAACACCCGCCCGTCACCCGAGGAGCTCTGCTTTGCAAAAAGCTTCATCTGTGTTCCCTCCTCTCAGTTCCAGCGGCGCTTCTCTATGTCCTGCGCCGTAAAGAACAGGAACACCGCCGTCACGGTCAGATAATAGACCACGGCAGGGATAGAGAAGCTGTTGTTGACAAAATCCTCAAAGGGTGTAAACAGGCACAGGGCACTCAGCACAGCGCTGAAAGCCTCGGTAAGCCATGCACTGCGGAGCAGAAACAACCCCGTCAGGCCCAGGCAGAGCGCCGCAAAGGTCAGGCAACCCAGCACAAAGCTGCGGGTGCGCAGACCGGCCGCCAGAGAAGCCGCACCTGCGATCCCGGTGAACACTGCCAGCGCCACAGCGCTGCCCGCATTGAACATACTGCGCAGGCTGGGCATCAGGTAGGCCAGCAGCAAGGCTGAAAAGCCCGCCACGGCGGCAATGATCTGGTTCTCGGTCAGGCCGGAGAGAAACTCACACAATGCAATGGCCGCACAGCCCAGCAAAAAGTAGCAGAGCAGCCCCGCAAGGTTTGCGAGTAGAGCAGACACGGTGCCGCCCAGCGCCCAGAGGATGAAGATCATCACCGCATCCACAGCGCAGGGCAGAGCGAACACGGCCGCCATGGCAAAGAACTTGCCCAGCACGATGCCCCACACTGAGACCGGGCTGGTGAGCAGCAGCTGATCTGTGCGGCTGTGGCGCTCCTCGGCCAGTGAGCGCATCGCCAGCACCGGGATATAGAGCAGCAGCATGAAAATGGTCTGGTAGAGGGTGTAATAACTGAAATCGGTCAAGCCGTAGATCAGGCACCGGGCCAGGAAATACAGGCCGGAGCTCGCCACCAGAAACGCCGTAAGGACGTACCCCAGCATCCCGTGAAAGAAGCTGCGGAATTCCCGCTTGAAAATAGCTGTCATTCTGCGTCCTCCTCTCCGGTTGCTTCTTCCGGTTCACCGTCGGTCAGTTCCAGAAACACCTCTTCCAGGCTCTTGCCATCGGCGGTCAGCTCCTCCAGACTGCCTGCTGCCGCCAAGTGTCCTTTGGAAAGGATCAGGATCTGCTGGCAGACTGCCTGCACCTCACTGAGGATATGGCTGGACAGGATGACCGTATGCGCCCGGCCCAGCTCCCGGATGAGCTTGCGGATCTCGATGACCTGTGCCGGGTCCAGGCCGACCGTCGGCTCGTCCAGAATGATGAGCCTGGGACTACCCAGCAATGCCTGTGCAATGCCCACCCGCTGCTTGTAGCCCTTGGAAAGGCTGCGGATGAGCCGGGGCAGAACGGCTTCCAGCCCGGTACGGCGGGCAGCCCTGCACACCTGCTCCTTCCGTTCCGCCTTTTTCACACCCTTCAGCTCGGCGGCAAAGGTCAGGTACTCCTGCACCGTCATCTCCGGGTAAAGGGGCGGCTGTTCGGGCAGATAGCCCACACAGGCTTTGGCGGCATCGGCCTCCTCGGGCACAGGGTGCCCTGCCACCGTCACCTGCCCACTGGTGGCAGAGAGATAGCCGGTGAGGATGTTCATAATGGTGGATTTGCCCGCGCCGTTGGGCCCCAGCAGACCACAGATCTGGCCATCTGCCACGGTAAACGAGACATCGTCCACGGCAAGATGATTGCCATACTGTTTGGTGAGATGAGAAACTTCGATCACGTTCACAACGCTCCTTTCTAAGGCAGCGCAAAGCGCTTTTTGAAGATACTGGTTTATTTTAGTCCGGAAATGTGTTCAAAATAAGGGAACGGCGTGTAAATTACAATATAAATTCATATATGGCTATATTTTACGATGTGTCGTTCACTTTTCTTAACCGAAGTTTCTACATTTTTATGCCAGGTCATACCCGTTTATATATTTTTTGAAAAATTGGTGTAGTAATTGGTGTAGTGCTCAGCCATTTGCTATTCTTAAAAAATCGTCAACTGTAACAGGCAGATTGTACTCTGCATATACATCCAACGTCATTCGTATATTAGCGTGACCCATTAAATACTGAACAGATTTAACGTTCATACCAGCAGAAATCAGTCTTGTGCAGAACATGTGCCGAAAAGTATGTGGTGTCGTTTTTGGTAGAGTGTCGCCTGTTTCTCTATGGTATGCTCCAATCATACTTTCAATAATTGACTTGACGGAATCTTTGTCTTTTGGAGAAAGGGTTCCTCTTTTCAAAAATAGGAACGACGTATATCCATCCATCTCTGGACCAGGATCATTTAATGCTTCTCTTTGACAAATAAGCCTTTCGAAACTTTCTCTTGCGCTATCAGTAAGTGGGATTTTCCTTTTCCCGCTTTCACTTTTTGGCTCTTGCACAAATGTTCCAATTCCTGGGACATATGATATTTGATGTGTTATGTTTAAACAATTATTTTTTAAATCAACGTCATCAATTGTTATTCCGCATAACTCACCAACACGAACTCCTGTTTCATGCAGTATAATAAGCATATCTGTATATTTCTTATAGACTTTACTCGTTTTAGAAAAGTCAATAAGTTTTTTATACTGCTCTTCTGACAATAAAATTTTTTTCTTTTTCGTAGGCTTTATAAGTTTATTCAAGCTAAATGAAAACGGATTATAAGAAATCATATTCTCGTCAACAGCCATTTGAAAAGCAGGAGAAATTATATTTTTCATATTTCCGATAGCACATTGGCTCATTCCATTTTCGTTAAGAGATAAGAACCATTCTTTCGCATCTAATGTCGATATTGATGATATATTTTTTTCTCCGAATGGATCGTTTTTTATTTTTCTAAGATATTGCCCTCGTGTATAAGCAGAAGTTTCCTTAAGTGATTTTTTGTGAATAGTTTCATATCGTTTTATCAACTCATACATTGTTATTATCACATCGGCCTGTTCCACGTCAGACTCTAAAGCTTGTTTCTTTTTATCTCGAAGTGCTTTTAAATCATTTGCGTACATAGTATGCCGTTTTCCAAATTTATCTGTCCAGCGGTATTGATACAGGCCATCTTTTCTTTGACTCTCACCTTCTTTTAAAACTCTACCTTTGTTATCTTTACGTCTTTCCATAATATTAGACTCCTTACATTATAATAAAGAGCCTTGATGTGACGACATGAGTATACCACACCAAAGCTCAAATTTCAAATTGAATAAGACTGATCTATGTACTTTTCAAGAGCTTTACGTTTGATAAGACGTTTTCGGCCTACAAAAAGCACAAACGGACAGTTTTGTTCTTCCGCCATTTCTCGAAGTTTGCATTGACCAATATTCGAATATGCTGCAGCTTCTTCTATTGTAAGGGTGGCTTTTTCCCAGATTGGAACTTCTTTCATAGAATCTCCTCCATCTTCTCCGACCCGTATCGTGACACGCACACATTATATAAGAGCATCGCCCTGGTCATTAGGCCAACACCGCCGATACGAGGTGTAACTTTGATATTTTCAATTTCATAAACAGCGTCAGCGCAATCACCGTGCTGCTTTCCGTTTTCGTCATAGTTGATGCCAACATCGATGCAGACCTCTACTCGATCAAAATAAAACTGTGTGATAAAATTACGTTTTCCGACTGCAGAGATGATCACATCGACCATATTCATTGCAAGAGCCGTGCACTTCATAAAACTTCCGCTGCTATTCACAGAGATCACATTACAATGGCGCTTAATCAACATATCAACCAGCGGACGACCTACGATATCAGATTGACCACACACAAGCACATTCTTGCCATCCAGATCGTACCCGATGGAATCAAAAATCTTCATAACGCCAAGCGGAGTACATGGCTGAAATTTGGATGTGGAATTAAAGCCATCAACATCAAGTTCGTCTGGGATACAGATAGCATTGGGGTTGATATGTTTTGGCAGTGGAAGCTGGACGATAATGCCGTCCACATATTCCCAATTATAATCTTCCAGTATTTTATTGTTTAATTCGTCTTCAGTGATATTTTCTGGTAATTTGATAAGTTCTGCTTCGATTCCAACCTCTTCACAGTCACGCAGCTTGCCGCGAATGTAAGCGTTGGATGCAGGGTTATCCCCTACTTGATAAATATATAAAACAGGAGCATCGTTAGCTTCTGCGATAATATTCTTGATTTTATTTTTGATATCTTGTGCAATAGATTTGCAATCAATAATCATTGTGAACCTCCTTACAGCATCATACCGGCAATGGCATGAATGACTCTCTCAAATATCTCGTGATTGAAAACATAGTCACCAAGGTCACGCACAAACGAGATGATATTATTTTCGCGGCCTTCGATTTTGAAATGCTTAAATCCCTGTGAAACCAGCATTTTAATTTCATCTTCATTCATAGATGTGCCAAGAAGAGGATTGCTGTTTCGAGTAGAGCCGCAATAGTTATATACTGTCGCCAACTGATTTTGCAGCTCCGTAATATCATCACCATTGACAATAGCCTGACCCAGCTTTGTGTTCAGCTGATAGTGACGGCCTGCCATGGGACAATTCGGCAGACACCGGTGATTGACAATAAATTCTACTCGATCATGGTCATGTAAATTCTTAATAAACTGCTCGTCATGGATTTTAAATGGATTCACAACGACAATATCAAAACGGTCAAGCAGACGATTATAATATTCGGCAGAATCATTCCCAAGACCGACTTCAACAGACGGTTTTACTTGCGAAGAAATCAGCTCAAGATTGGGATACATATAGCGAATATAATCAGCCAGTAAATCGGACATAACAATAACGCCGTTACGGTTTGTAAGACCATTTTGATTATTATGATCGAGGTGACGCAACATAATATTTGAAGTTTCATCAACAAGATCGCCGCGTGTAACAAACGGGCTTGAGAATGTCAAACGAACTCCAATACCAAGTTCATTATATTTATCTGCTCTGGACAGAACTTCTGACACAGGCAGATTTTTCTGTGGTGGGATACGACCACCCTGTAGGATTGTGGATATACTTCCAAATACATATCTGATGCCATTTTTCTCACAAGCCATTTTACAAGCTTTATCAATATCAAACATCATTTCATCATGGCCGCAGAACGCACCAATGTTCCAATCGATTTCACCGCCGTAATCTTTTACAAGCATCAAATTCTCCTTTCTTTATGAAGGTCTAGTTATTAAAACATCACGCCGTCTTCATAAGTATATTTATTGGTCATATTTATATCATCCTTTTCGAATATGTGCTTTCATACTATCACCTTAATCAAATATCGTTAAACGCATCTATAATCCATCCAATAAGACTATTTAGTTTTTCTACAATCTTATAAATGAAATCCTTCAAATGAGGTTTTGGCTCAGGCATACTACATGTAAATTCCGCTGGGCCTTCTCTTTTCGGAGAACTTGTTTGCATGACATATGCTTCATCATTGTGAATGATTCCAATTTGAATACAGTTATCGCAATTACAAATTTGAGTCTGATTTATTGTAACATTCCGTTTCATATTTTTATTCCTCCCACCCACCACTGCGATTATGTATCAGATACCGAACTTGGCGTTTACCTTTTTCAGATTGTCAGCTGCCTCAGCATAAGCGTCGCGTGCGGCATGATAATCTGCCATCTTAGCAGCCAGAATCCGTTTTGCTTCCCGCTCTGCGATATCAGCATTTGCGAGCTCAGGATTCAACTGGAAGCCGACCGCTTTGATACCGCTGGTGAACCCCTGCAAGTCTTTGTACGCAACCTTCTTCTCTGCGATATAAGTACCCTTCTTACCGTCAATAACTGACTCGGTGTTGAACATCTTCACCATACGGTCAGCTGGAGATCCTGCGATTTCGTAAACATAAAAATACTTTGCCATAATTTAGCCCTCCTCAACTTTTTCAAACGTATAAATTGTATGTGCGGTTTCGATTTCGACAGTTTTTTCATTTTCTGAAATCGAGACAGAAGTAACGGGAGATGTGTGCATCCCTCCAGGATATGGATAGCCCTCATTATCTTTTACATATCGGAATTGAGCAATCCAGCCGACAGGAATTGGACGGAACTGCATTGTCATACCGATCCATTCCGGATACCATCCGTCAGTACGAGTTTCGCCCGTATCTACGTAGACTGCATCCTTCATAATGTAATCGCCTTTCGGCATTTGAATCACATTGTTCATTAGTTTCTCCAATCAAAAGCTCCGCTTGTACTTTTTATGAGCTGCACTGATACTGTTGCAAGATCTCGATTGGCAATATAGTTCGAGTCAAGTTTAATCCAACCAGTTTCCTTCCCAAGATTTGCTTCAACCAGTGCTTCTATTTCTTCTTTCTTTTTGGTCGCATCCGATTCCATAGCTTCTCCAGCCTCTTTGTGGCTCATTTTATCGCGATAATCGGAATTTTCATAGTCAATTGAAAAGCTATGATCTATGCCATTTCTTAGACAATAGTCGACGTAGACAGTCCAGCATCTATATGGTTCAAATTGTCTTTGCTCTTTGACTTCTTCTGCCTTTTCAGGTTCTTCTGACGGTTTTTCTTCTGGTTTATTCCAGAACATTTTACATCACCCGCTCCTTTTCATCCCAGCGTTTGATACCGTATTTGTCACGAACACGATTTAATCTTGCAAGAATTTCTTTATATTGCGGATTGTTTGGTTCTGTCTCGAACATTGCCGTCTCTGCTTTCCCAAGTTCTTCGTTATATCCATAACCACCATTTCTTAGCTTTTCCCCAATGACAATCAATTCGTCATCACTTTGTACCGATTCGTCATAGATACCATTTTCATCATAGTATTTAACACGTCTTTCTACATATGGGGATTTAACTGTATATCCAAAACTACATCGCATAAGCAATACTCCTTAATTGTTAAACACCAGTGCTTCCGAAGCCATTATCACCACGCTCAGTTTCATCTAGTACTTCGACAACATCGAACTGTGCCTGATAATACGGAACGAACATGAACTGTGCGATACGGTCACCATGGACGATTTCCTGAGGCATATCAGAGTGATTGTGCAAAGGAATAAAAGCCTGGCCACGATAATCCTCGTCCAACACGCCAACTTTGTTCGCAGGTGCCAGACCCTTCTTAGATGCCAGACCACTGCGGGCAAATCCGAGGATAGCCCAACCATCAGCAGGAGCAAAACGCAGGCCGGTACCGATCATACGGGTCTCATGCGGACGGATGTAAATAATAGGATTACCATGCTCGTCATACAGGTCTGCCTGATCTGCTGGGATATAAGCGTAAACATCAGCACAGGCTGCCTTCTCAGTGCCATAAGTAGGGATTTGAGCGTCAGGATAGATCTTGTTTACTTTTACAATAGGGTTCATATTAGTTCTCCTTCCATAATACGACTTCATTCTTTTTCAAGCTCCGCTTGACATCGATCACTCTTTGATTGTTGCTGCCAGCCCACGGCAATGAAATATCGCGCTGAGTTTCGATATATGGGCCATCCACCAGAACATCTACATAGTTCAGATGATCCCAATCTTTGATTTGATCCCACTCGTATCCAGTCCACATCCAGATATCCTTAGTGTCGCCGAACTCTTTGCGGACACGCTCACAGATATAGCCAACAATAAGCCGGTTCTGAACGAACAGAGGGTCTCCCCCGCTGAATGTCAAGCCTTGAATATAATCGGGGCGAAGCAGATCAAGCAACTCTTGCATGGTGTCTTCGATGAATGGATTACCGGCGGCCGCATCCCACGTCTGAGGATTATGGCAGCCGGGACAACGATGGGAACAGCCTGAGCACCAGAGTGTGACCCTGCAGCCGATTCCGTTTGCGATATCTGGTGTTGTTATCTTAATATAGTTCATTTATTTCACATCCTATCATGCCACCACACCCACCCTGCTCATTTTATTTACTGCTTCTTACTGTTCGCAAATCTGCCAAAGATAAGCAGCACCAGCCAAATACCAGTTGCTGCCCATAGATTAAAGTCTGGCCCAAGCAGCTTCCAACCGCCATATAATATAACAGTCGTAATAAACCACGACAGAATAAAACCAAGAAAACCTGAAATGAATTTTGCAATATCATTCATGCGATATCACCTGTCTTTCTGTTAATTATCAATGAATCACGCGATTGTGCTGCTTGTTGATTGTTGTTTTCTGAATTTTTACCCATACCCAACTCTTTAATTGTCGCTAAGATGAACAACTCTATCTCTGATTTCCTGAGTACGTCCCTGATTCCAGAAATTGCTTCCAATGTAACCGCAGGTACGTCGTGCAACATTCATCTTACTCTGGTCACGGTTACCACAATTTGGGCACTCCCACACCAGCTTGCCGTTATCCTCAACGATCTTGATCTCGCCGTCGTAGCCACAGCACTGACAGTAATCGGACTTGGTGTTCAGCTCGGCATACATAATATTATCGTAGATGAACTTCATTACACTGAGAACTGCCGGAATGTTGTGCTGCATATTGGGCACTTCCACATAGCTGATAGCACCGCCCGGGGATAGCTTCTGGAACTCGCTCTCAAACTTGAGCTTAGTAAAAGCATCAATATGCTCACGAACGTTTACGTGATAGCTGTTGGTGATATAGTCGTGGTCTGTGACATCAGGAATAATGCCGAATCGCTTTTGCAGGCACTTGGCGAACTTATATGTAGTAGACTCCAACGGAGTGCCGTACAGAGAGTAATCAATGTTTTCTGCTTCTTTCCATTCTGTGCACTTATCATTCATATACTGCATGATAGACAGCGCGAACGGTTTTGCTTCAGGATCGGTGTGACTCTTGCCGGTCATATACTTCACACACTCATACAGACCAGCGTAGCCCAGGCTGATGGTGGAGTAGCCGCCAAAGAGCAACTTGTCGATCTTCTCGCCCTTCTTCAGGCGTGCCAGTGCGCCATGCTGCCAATGAATAGGACTCATATCAGAAATAGTGCCGAGCAACCGCTTATGACGAGCCTGCAATGCACGATGACAAAGATCAAGACGTTCATCAAAGATTTTCCAGAATGCGTTCATATCTCTACCAGAGCTACATGCTACATCCACCAGATTGATGGTGACAACACCCTGATTGAAGCGGCCATAGTATTTCTGACCCTTGACCCAGTTCCCTGCATTCGCCACATTCTCAGTAGTTCGGTCAGGAGTAAGGAAGCTCCTGCACCCCATACTTGTCCACACGCCGCCTTTGAGCTCTTTCATAACCTTTGCAGAGATATAATCAGGAACCATACGTTTTGCGGTACACTGCGCTGCCAACTCAGTCAAGTGATAATATTTAGAATCTGGATGGATATTATCCTCATCAAGAACATAAATCAGCTTCGGGAATGCAGGAGTAACATAAACACCGACTTCATTTTTGACACCTTTGATACGCTGTTTTAACATCTCTTCGATAATGACAGCTAAGTCATCACGAGTCTGACCGGCAGGAACCTCGTCCAGATACATAAACACAGTGATAAAAGGAGCCTGACCGTTGGTTGTCATAAGAGTGATAACCTGATACTGGATGGTCTGGACACCACGAGAAATCTCAGCTCTTAGACGACGATTTACAATACGGTCAACAGCTTCCTGTGAGGGCATTTTTTCGATATCGTCATTCTGAAGCATCTCATAGAATTCGTTATGAACTTCTGCTGTAATCTTCTTACGGGAGACATCCACAAAGGGAGCCAGATGAGACAGCGTAATGCTCTGTCCGCCGTACTGGTTGGATGCCACCTGCGCAATGATCTGGGTGGCAATGTTGCAGGCGGTAGAAAAGCTGTGGGGCTTTTCAATATAGGTGCCGGAGATCACGGTGCCGTTCTGCAGCATATCCTCCAGGTTGACCAGATCGCAGTTGTGCATGTGCTGCGCAAAGTAGTCGGAATCGTGGAAGTGGATCAGGCCCTCATTGTGTGCCTTGACGATCTCCGGGTCCAGCAGAAGGCGGGCGGTTAGATCCTTTGATACCTCACCGGCCATATAGTCGCGCTGAACGCTGTTCACGGTGGGGTTCTTATTACTGTTCTCTTGATTGATCGCATCATTCTTAGCGTCGATGATTTCAAGAATACTGGCATTCGTCTTTTCCTTGTCGCGAATTTCCTGACGGAGCTTTCGCCAGTGGCTATAAGATTCAGCTACATCAGCAAAAGGACTTGCTTTCAGCTGCTCAATGACGATATCCTGGATCTGCTCAACAGAAAGAGTGTCCGGCATCTCAGCGATATGATCCGCAATTGCATTCGATACACGAGAATCAATACCGCCTGGAGTGGTGGTCATCGCCTTTTCGATTGCATTCACGATCTTAGACTTGTCAAACGGAGCTTTTACGCCATTACGTTTGATTACATACTCCATATTCCATCGCCTCCTTATCAATAATAACGCTGCTCGCCCATCATTTTCACAGCATAATCTTCGTACCAACGAGCCTTATCCTCGTCCTGCTCTGCAGCCACACCGGGCTTAGAGCCATCACGGAAGCGATACTTGTAGGCATTGCAAATACAGAACCAGCGAACTGCCTCGTCGCCAAACAGCTTACGCATATTCTCGATGCACTCGGTGCCATGATAGTGAGCAGGGCCATCTACATACTCATACGGCTGTGTATCAGACTGCGATGACTCTTCATTTTCGTTAGACTCACAGGAACAGTCGTTGTCGGTGTCAGGTATATCGTTCTTGCAGCAATCGCAATCGCCATCACACAGGTCTTCCTCGTCATCATCTTCATCGTCATCCTCATCCTCATTGAGGTGGCAGATAACATCACCATCAGAGATTTTTTCGGCACAATCGCAGTTCTCACAGTCGTAATCGCAATCGTCCATATCAATATCCTGCCGGCTCATAGCATTGATCAGTTCGTCGCGGAACATATACTTGATATCTTTGATGCCACAAGCTTCGGCCAGAGCATGAAGGATGTCGTTGTCCAGAGCGGCCAGATCGGCAGTGTTGAAATGAGCGATACGGTGGCCGGTTTTCTCGTCGATGTCTCCAGTGGCCTCCAGAGTCAGGTAACCAAGAACCTTGTCGTTGTCATCAACATCATCGTCATATTCATCGTCTTCCGGAGTAACCATAATAGAAGAATACAGATCGTGATGATTCTTATAGATGTCGGCCAGCAGATTATGCCAGATAGGACTCTCCTTCCGAATGCTCCATTCAACGACATTCCCTACCCAGTCCTCCTGACCAAAGAGATACATACCCTTTTCGTTCAGATCGTGATAGGTTTTGCCGGTTGCCAGAGTCATAGGCATCAGCAGCTCGTCGGTATGATAGATCAGACGCAAGTGGCCATTTTCCATAGTGACATCACAGTTTTCGATATTAAACATCTTGCTCATATGTAATCTCCTTACTTCTCTACAGTTTTATAAACATCTGCCAGCTTCGGGTGGCGGCCACAGCAGCGGCTCCCCTCGGGACAGAACGGATACTTAGGATTCGCTTCACAGGACGGAACCATCCATGCGCCGAGTTCAGGGCAAACCTGAGCGACCTGGAATTTGATTGCCATAAACAGTCCACGGATCTCACGCTGGGCACGAGTGCAGAGCCGCAGGTGGCTCATTTCAATCAGTGACCGTGCGTTGATGGTAACATAAAGCTCAGTACAGCAGGCATTCGGCAGAACAGCACGAGCGTCTTCATTGGCAGCACCGTGATACTCTTTCAAGATGCGATAGTCGTTGGCGATATCTGCCATCATACCATCAAATACATCCGCGTCTTCCCCACTGAATGGATTGACATACTGCATGACACTTTCATCACAATAGCGCTGGCTGCGAACACTCAGACTGATATGCCGATGGCGGCTCAACTGCGCCAGAAGTGCTCGACTGACACCGGTGACATGAAACGTAAAACTGATATGTTCAAGCACGCTCTGATGTCCGGTTGCCTTGCATCCCTTTGCGATTCGATAAGTCTCGGTCGGCTGCGAATTGTAACAGACACTTGCTGCCAGCTCTGCGATACTGAGCGGATTCTTGTCTGCATCCTTCTTTACCGGCTGTGAATACGAAATCAATTCGACTTTCATTTACTGCCCCTCCTTGATAAAATCATCCACTGTTTTTCTGCCTGTCAAAACCTGTTTCATTTGTTCGGGCGACAATTTATATGTAATAACCTCACCACATTCATATCCGTAGCGCCGAATCTGACGCTCGCATTCTGCTGTGGCGCGTTCTTTGCGGCCAAGCTCTCTTTGATTGATCCCTCGCATGGGACCTCACCTCCCTCCTTATTCGGTATTTACGATCTCTGTTTCAATGTCATATACGTACTTGCCATACTTTGGGAATGCAATCATCGTGCCATGTGCCCAGAGGAAATAAAATTCATCCAGTTCTGCGACGATTTCGAAGCGTTCTCCATAGCGAAGCCGCCAACAGAGAGATTCATCTTGATAATTAAGTTTTAGATATCGACGTGTCCACATAACGCGCCCTCATCAATATTCCTGAGAGAGCTTCTTCAGCGTTTCGGAGATTATCAATTGCACAATCGATAAACTCAGGCTCACAAAACTCAAAGTGATTCCAAGCAATTTCAAGTTCTTTGAGATCTCCTTTAAATCCACTTTTGATTCGTTCTTCATTGTTCATACACCGTTCCTTTCAGCACCTCGAAATATGGGTCGCCATCCCGTTTTTCCAGCTGAGTCAATTGGCCATCATCGGCAACAGAATATAGACGGAAGTTTTTATAGATCTTATCGCCTTTGATCGTAGCCAGAGACGTAATGACGTAGTTGATATTGTGTTCTTCTGTGCCATCGGTAAGTTGAACCTCAAGTCGTTCTTTCTTTGGAATGGCTAGTTTTTTAAAATCATTCATTTTGGCATTATGTATGCTTTCTCATTTTTCCGATAGCAATCAAAAATACGTGCGACAACATCGTAGCATCTACTCTCAGAGTCATAACTACCAAGGATAATTCCACGCTCACCCATGCCCTGCCTTGCATAAACATTAAGGCTTGCGGTATCAATGATTGCCATACGGTCAAGATTTATAATTTCTCCATCTTGCGTTAAAAGTAGCATTTTAACACCTCACAAATCAGCAAGCTGAGTAGGAGACCAGATATCTGGAATATCCCAATCTTCTTCCGATTTTCCATTATAAATTCCGTAGAAATATCCTTCGGACGGTACATAAACGATTCGTTGCCAGTCATTCATTCCGTGTGACTTCTTTGGCTCAAAATCACGAGTCAAAATTCTACGTCCACCGCTGCTATAAGCGGATGTCTTTGTAGGAACCTCGATACATTTATTGTCCAAAATCCGAAGAATGTGCTTAATGGACTTCTTAGAAAGATTCATAACTTTCTCCTTAGCCGTAGCTTACTTCGTTCTTATCATCACGGAATCGCACAAAGGTCGGGAATTGCAGGGACTCAAGGCCGGTCTTTTTATCCATTGTGACCTCTTTGTACTTTAATTCGATGATACGTCCGATGTAATCACCCTGATTCGCCCACACGGTAGCTCTCGTAGCATCATCAAAACCGGAACCAACACGAAGCTCGTTACCCTTGTAGTCAACAACCAGAGCGCCCATCGTACCAGCCAGACGGTTCTGACCCTCTTCAATTGCAGTGACACGAAGATCAACAGTATAAAAACGCTTGATTTTAAGACAGCCAGTGTGACGCGCCCGCTTATAAGGAACCGATGTATTAAGCATGAGCCCTTCCCAATCATGTTTGACTGCATAATCGAGCCACTGAGGAATCACACTTTGATCGGTACCTTCATAGACCATCGGAACGACTTGGATATTTTTGAGCCCTTTCTGCTCGATCGTAACGGCTAAATCTTCAAGCCATTTACGACGGAGTTTATATGGCGTAACAAAAGAACCATCTTCATAAGGAAGGCTGCCTTTGCCGTTCTCAAACTCATCAGTAGGAATCAAATCAAACACAACGAACTTGATCTGGCTTTTATCTCCATCCGAGTTCAACATACCAGTGCCAACCCGAAATGCCTCGCCGTCTGATAGCCCTCTGCTATTACGGTATACTAGCTCGCCATCGTAGACGTATTCATCAATCAGCGATTCATCACCAAGCTCTTTGATGATGTCGTCCTTAATATGGTCGAGGCCGGTAAACTCTTGTCCCTGACGAGAAATGAACTTGCCACGGTAGAAGGTGCCCCGGTTACCATTCATCTTGCGGCTGAGACTGAACCAGGTGCCCGGCTTGAGTTTAACTTTATCGATAGGATATCCCTGCTGGACTTCCCAGACCGGAATGACCACTTTGCCAAAAATCTTATTGACCGTAGCAGCTTCAACACCCAGAGGCAAATTCTTAGTGAACACTCGAATCAGAAAATCTTTATGTGAAGCATTCCAGTAGATATAACTGGCTGCCATTGACAAAGCCATGTCAGAGCCGGTGTTGCACTCCGCCAGGAATAAGCAAATATCTTGGAAAGTGTGTGGAAATTTATCCACGATTCGCACCTTCTTGTTAATCTTCGCCTTAGAGATTCCTGTTGTGATCTGCGGATCGAGAATGAAATCAAGGAAGAAAAACAATGGATTCTCACCAATCTCGTTCTTGGCATCTAACAAGATTGTTGCCTTGTCGGTCTTTTTTGTGGCCTTCTGAAGCTTTTTTGTCAGTGTTTCCAGCTTGTCCAGCAGCACACCGTCCAGAATCAGCTCGCCTTCAAAATCAAGTGATGATGTCATCTTCAGTCCCCTTTCTTGTTCTCTTGGATTTTTGCGGTAGTTCATAATGGGTCAGCGCTTCACGCATTTCGTGGAGAAGAAACGCATGGATCAGCCATGATGTGGTATCCGGCTCACAAAAGATGATCTGGCAATTATATCGAGCAAGCCATGTGGTGAGACTGCCCAGCAATGAAGCAGGTGTCATCTTACTGCGATATGCACCGCGATTGATCTTTTCCCATGAACCGTTTTCAATGAGTATGTAAGTTTTTGCTCCGGCTGCTGCCGCTCTGTCGAACTCTTTAGCGAACCGAATTCGATTCGTTGTGAAGTTGCCGCAGATTTCATCTATGGAATTTTTTCTCTCAATGGTCACCTTATCTGCCAACGAGAATTTTTCGCCATTGGGCAGTGTTACTTCAGCACTATAGTCACCGAAATCCAGCCGCTTACGCATATAAGCACACGGGAAAGATGAGAGCCGCTGATGCAGAAGTGGAGTATCCTTTTCGCGGTCATCCACAATAATCACCATTGACTTGAGGATCTGAGTGATTTCGTTATATGTCACTTTGTCACCTCCTTTCACCGCACATGAGCGTATTTACGAAGAATCGTTTCTTTGTCGGTCTTGGATTGAACCCACTGACCTTGCTCGTCTTTCGACCAACGGCCTTCTTCCCGCTCTTCATCGATGCGAAGGATGTCGCCTTTCTCGATTGGGGCAGCTTCCAGAGTGCGGCCTTTCACCTTAAGCCGACGCTGTTGACCGGTTTTGAGGACGTAGGCGCTTACAGTTTTATTGGCGAACTTACCATCAATATCCAAGACGTAGATGTAAGAATCTTTGAGCTTCGGCATTGTAAGCTGGATGTAGCCAAGGTTGTCACCCTCATACTTTATTCTGTCAGTAATAGGAGTCTTTACGGTATCAGTCTTTTCGCAGAGCAGCCGAACGATTTTCATCCAGTCTACGTTAACATATTTCTTTTCGGTCTCTTTCTCACACAGTTTGGCCATGATGTCGTGAGACAGAAGCTTGTCCATCTCGCCCTTATTGAGCTGTTTTGCATCAAGGAAGTTATTGAAGATATCAACCTGTTCCAACAACTGATTGGGATTGCCGAATTCAGAAAAGAAATCAAGTTCAATTAGAATCCCTAACTGCCGACTGTCCGCAATTTTTCTTTTCTGGTTCATCAACAACAAGTCAATGAAAGAATCGAATTTATGGTTGCGGAGCTTATAAAACTCCCGACTAAGCCGCTTGTTCAGGTACTTGATAGACTCCATTCCCTGATAGATTTTCTTATCTGTCTTATCGTAGACATATTCATCCCTGGAATGGCGGAACTTGATTGGCATGATCTGGATGCCACGTTCGTTCGCAAGCTTGGTCGCATTGACGATTTTTTCTTGCGTATCCGCAGTGTTCAGAAGTGCCGTTACAAATTCGTGAGTGTAGTAATAGCGATAATACGCACAATAATATGTAAGGATTGAGTACCCGGTAGCATGGTTCAAACCAAACTGATAAGAGGCCGAATTCTCGATAACCTGCAAGAATTCTTTTGCTTCTGTCTCAGCTGTTTCTCTTGGCTTCGTTGAGTGATTACAATAGCCGTTCAGGATACGAGGCATTGCCGCATCCAACTCCGCTTTGTTCTTATGACCGATTGCACGACGAATACTATCTGCATCACCGCCGCTCATATCACAGAACTGTTGGAGGAATGCAATGGTCTGTTCCTGAAAGACAAGCCAGCCCAGACTATCTTTTAACAGCTCGTCGATTTCAGGCGACGGATTGTGATTTGCTTCATGCCGGAAGAGCTTGTCTCTGTAAGAAGCGCCGCCGGGTCGAATGGCTGCCGTGACCAAGCTCAAATCTGCGATGCTGTGAACATCGTATTTTTTGAGCGAATCAAAAGCGAAGTCTTCAACGAACTGGAAAATGCCAACCGGAGACGTTTTCATATCTGCCCAGACTGCCTGGTCATCGAAATCCATTTCCCAAGTGTGCGGGTACGGAATGTCAGCCAGCTTACAGGTCTTATCAATAACAGACACTGTATCAAGACCGAGGATATCGTACTTTGCCAGACCAACTGCATGAGATGCTTCCATGTCAAGACACAGAATAGGTAGACCGTCTTTATCTTGGAAGACACCATACCTTTTATAAAGGTCGATTGGAGCGATGATGACACCAGCCGGATGGTGAGACAGCGACACGATTGTTCCCTGCAATCCATCGAAATAGTAGAAGATATCAGGATGATCCGCACGGCACTTTTCAGCGCTGACATCGTATTCCTTTTTCACTTTTGCGATTCGATCAAGGGAATAAGGATTCTTGGATTCATCTACATCTGGGTTTTCTCGCTTCCAGACTTTAGCAAGGGCTCGTCCAATCTCGTCGATTGTCGCTTTCCCTGCCAGAGTACCCATAGCCAGAACGTATGCACATTTCTCGCGGCCGAACGATTCAAAGATGTGGTTGTAAATCATGGGGCGATAAGCATCCGGCACATCGATATCAATATCACCAATCTCAACACGGTTTTCATTACAGAAGCGCGAGAACACCAGATTCCAGCGAGCCGGGTCAACATCGATAATGTCTGTGACGAATGCACACCGAGAACCTGCAACAGAACCACGACTTGGTCCAAATGGAATACCTTCATTTTTGCCCCAAATCATCAGGTCGCTCATAGAAAGCATAAAGCCCAGCATATTGGTTTTCTTGAAGACTGTAAGCTCTTCTTCTACATCCGCCCTAAACTGTGCGACCTCATATTCAGGAATGATACCGCGATGAATTTTGTCATTCAGCATATCATGGGTTCGTTTGATATAAACCTTGGCATCTGATTCAGAGGTCCCAGTCAAAATGGGATATCGTGCCTTTGTGCTCAGAGTGAAATCGTTGACACTATCGGCCATCCGATTCGTATTCTCGATTGCTTCCATCCAGACTTCACGAGGGAGCGCATCTTGCACAGTGAACGCATCGACTAGTTCATTGTAAGATTTGAAAGTTAAATCAAACTCGTCTTCGCCAGTGAATTCGATTCCCTTGCCCATCATAAGGATCTTACGGCACTCTGCTTTATACGCATTCAGACTATGGGTATCAGTTGCAGCAATCAGTGGTTTGTGATATTTCTTAGAAAGCTCCCAGAGATACTGGTTATATTCCTTTTGATCGTCACAATCGTGATACTGAATCTCATAATAGTCATAAGTCTCGCATAGTTTGTCATAGACTTCTTGACGAAATCCATCACATTCTGACGTGTATTTACGAAGTGGACTTGCCAGGCAGGCAGAGATTTTGATGATGTTATCAGACAGACCAAAGAACTCTTCAAAAGTGATGCGCGGCTTATAATACTTGTGGTCAGCATCATAAGATGTGCCCATTATTTTGTTTAGCTCCAGAACACCACGAGCATTTTTGCAAAGAAGAATCGTATGGAAGTTGTCGCGAACTTTATAGCGTTCAGCATCCATCATTTTACCGATTTCCTCTTGTGCTTCCTGCGGGTCCCATCCCTGATAAGATTCATAAACCTCGTCTGGAATCTCTGGATAGTGATATATCTCAGAAGTAAGATATACCTCGCAACCAACGATAAACTTCAACCCCTTCTTTTCTGCATACTGTTTCTTTTCAGTCCAGTTAAGGTTGTAACCATGGTTGGTAGAAGCAATCGCTTTCATTCCGTAAGAAGCAGCGAGATCAACATAGTCTTCCCATTTTGTACAAGAATCAAGGAGCGAACCTTTATCGTCGTGCAAATGGTATACAACATAGTTTTGCTCCATGAATCCTCCTTAAAACAAATCGTCTATACCGACCACGTTTGGGTCTTTTGCCGCATAAAACGGCCGTTTGTTGATGCAATCCCGAAGCGGTTCACAGGTTTTGCGATGACCACAGAGATTTGTACAGAAGAAATTGGGACTGCCATTTTTTTCTTCAATCTCTCGTGCAGGCCATTCGCCACTGCGTTTCCGCTCCTCGAACTCGTCCGCTGTTTCGTTTATGTAGTCGATGCATTCTTTGCGCAGTTCATCGGTGACAGGATACGGTCTGACATATGTAGTCAATTTAAACTGGCAGCGAATATCTTCCGGCAGATCATTGATATCGTTCGATTCGATAAATGCCTGGGTAACAATTTCGATCTGCTCACTGTCATACCCGGCGGCTTTCATTTTGGAACGAACTGTGGACCGCAGCGTGTAACCCACTTTGCATCGATCAAGCACCTTTTCGGCTGGTTTTGCACGTTTTCCGAATCCGGTTTCGTATGTAATCTTGCAGTATTTCACCATGATCCAACAAGGAACGGCCGTTTTGAACCCAGCCTGTTCAAGCGCCAGAGTGTACGCGACAAGCTGACGACCATAGTGAAGCAGATCTTCATCCTTAAACTGACTGGAAGTCTTGATATCCAACACCTGCAGCCGCCCGTCTGGCAGGACACGAATCAAATCCGCATAACCCTGAAGATAGCGATCATCGCGAAGCTTCAGAATAAGCAGCTTTTCGACTTCGTACTCACCCTTTGGACTAACCCAATCACGAGCCATACAACGCATGTTTGAGATCCATTTATCGCGGATGCCATTGCCGCCATCTCTCGTTTTGGGAAAATCAATCCCAAGCATATCGAGTTCGTCCAGACCGTTTTCAATGGCAGGACCGATATCCGCTTCCGTGTTCTTCCCTTCAATGATTCCTTCCAGCGTATCGTGGACCACAGTACCAAGAGATGAGTACACATTGGCACACTGTTCGCGCTTTTCGATATATGTAAGATACGCATTATACGGACAATCATGGATGGTGCCGAGCTTTGAATAGCTGTACACCTGCGCCCCTTTGTCATACAGTGCCTGCAGCTCTGGCGCGATTACTCTTTGTCCCATTTACATCACTCCTCTACCCACTTCACACACTTTGTTATTCCCTCTTTGTAAGCGTCTTTACCAAGATCAGCGATATTCATTTTGGAGCCCTCACGAATCAATCCATCAGGCCAAATGTATCCGACCTTAGTTTTTAAGATCGGATTGTTCACGATAAGTTTTTTACATTCGTTGACCAGGTGCTCTTCTTCAAGCCCTTCATCGTAAGCCAGAATGATTTTCTTTGGCAGCAGTCGTTTGATGTATTTGGTTTGCGTATCTGATACATGACAGCCACACGTTGCGAGGGCAATATTGCAGCCGAACGAATCGCACTGCTGAACTGCTTTTTCAGATTCAAACAGAACGATATTCCCTGTTTCCTGAATCCGATGATAATTCTCAGCGTATCCAAATAGTGTTTTACTGCGTGGACAAGCGATCAATGGATACCAGCGTTTATCGTGTTCACACTCGTAATTGGCGCGGCCCATAATGCCGACCAAAGAACCATCAGTTGCACGTTCTGGGATCGTGATTCGATTTGTTTCCACATCATAACCGACACCGAATTTTTGCTGAGTATCCAGGCTGATACCATCTTTGATGAAGCGGAGATTGTATTTGTTAGCATACGGTTCCAGAGTCTCCTCCGGGTACGTTTTCAAATCTTCCATCTCTTCTTCATAATCAGGCATCAGTTTTAAAAAGAATCCACCGAACGGCCAATGCGTTTTGATGTTGACTTCTTCTTCTGAGATGCCAGCCTTTTGTGCAGCGAATTTCAAAGAGTCTGGAAACGAACATCTTTTGACATCCATAATCAGACTAAAAAGATTCCCCTTTTGGTTTGTAGAGAAAACAAAGAATCGAAGCGTGCCGCAATCGAGCATACAACTGGTTGGATTTCGCTGTTCTTCCCGAGCGAACCGCAGATTATTTTTGAGAGGATTGAACTTGATATTTTCAAAGCCAAGCGCTTCAAGGATCTGAATGATTTTGTCTGGCTGATTTTCAAGCTTAGACGTTAATACATTGACATCCATTCATATCGAAGCCTCCCTTCTTATTTATCTGCGGTCATATTGGCCATGGTCATTCACAATGGTACAGAAGCCAATTTCGATCCAACGGTTCCAAGCTGAATCCCACTGATAAAGAAGAGTTTGACCATCTTCATCAGAACGAGTTTTATTCAGAAAAAGAACCATATATTTTTTGTCTTTATCCATGATGAATGGCTCTTTGATTTTTGGATTATCCTTATTCCGCCGATAGGGATTGCAATCAAATTTCTCACCGGTATATTCGTCCTGCCAACATGCCCTGGCAAAGACAGCTTGAGCCACCACTTCTTTTATCTGTTTTGAGTTTGACAGACAAGTTGCGTCAAGCCAACGCTGATTCGTAGTATGTAATGCCAACTGGAAAGTGCAGATCATAGCGACCTGTTCTTTTGAAACGGTATTAAAAATGCGACGGCTGTTCATCAACAATGCCTGCCACATCTTATCGTCAATACCGTCATCCGATTTCATGGTGTCATAGATGATTGCCTTTGTACCGGATCTTGCAAGACGCTTGATGTACTGAAGCACCTTAGAAGTGTCGTTTTCGAACATTTTTACAAAGCGAATATTGGAATACTTTTCTTTTGTAATAGCTGCTGCTTTACGAAGCATCTCCAATTCCTCTTCATTAAAATGGCCAAGACTGAGCTTTTTACGGGTGATTTTCCAGTAGTCCAATTCTTTCGTGAGGATGTGAACCAGTAACATATTTTTATATGCCTTGCTCTGCATCTCGTTTGAAATAATCGCAACGCCTGTGCCGCCTTCTGCAAATGGGAGAACCATATTTTCAAAGATAAAACTTGATTTTCCTGTGCCGCTGTGGCCAGCAAACAAATACATATCCCCAACAGGAGCTCCAAGTGTCAGATAATTCAATAGAGGTGCTCCAGCTGCATAACTGATTCCCTGATCCATGCCGGCATTGCACTGCTGGATGTATTTTTCATCAACAACAAGATTTTCGATCTTTGAATCGTTGCCGGTTGTCAGCGCCACGCTGTTATTGAGCAGCTCGAAAGTGTTATACACATCTTCGTTCGTAGCATCATCAAAGCGTTCTGGGTGACTGAGCAGCTCATCATACTTGGTGGCTAAGATTTTAAGCGTATTCATTTTGGCGATTTGGTTATAATAGCTGTCCGTATTTTCTGGATCGACCAGATCCATCATCGCCTTACAAGCACGCCAGCCGTTCAGCTCTTCGTAGTGCCGACGGAGTGTTGGTTTGTCCGCCAGATATGTATCGAGAGTGATATTATCGATATTAGAAAAACCCTGCCGACGAATGCCGCGACCGACCATGAAATAGAAGACCTGTTCTTCACAGATCAAGGTTTTATCTGTTCCTTCGTTGATGTTTTTATAATCATCGTATCGCTGGGGATCTTTCCACAGACAAAAAACAAAGCTTGCTTCGGCCTGTACACGATTTGCTTCGATCTTTTCAATCGCCTTGGTTAAATCCATAAATCGTCACCTCCTAGCAAGCTGCTAACATCTTTTCCTTTGTGTGTAGTACCGATCATTGACAGGTCGATCATTGTGTCAAGATTTGGTTCTGCATTATTCTTAACAGTCTTTTCTGCTTTATCTTTTTCACGCCGGTAAACAGCGCCGATATTGTTGCGAATGATCGCCATCAGATAACTGCACTTTCCTGCGTCATCCTCGAACTTCTTATTCTGCATTGCCCACCGAATCGACTTTTCGTTTTCATCCATGGTTTGCTGAATGATTTCATCCGAGTAAAAATCCAGTTCCTTCAGCCGGCGAAATACGATCGTTGGCATTGGCTGACCATTTTCTGGGTCATATCCAATAAAATCCGCGATCGTACTGCACAGTTTCTTATAAGATTCCATCGTGCGGCCTGGCTTCTTTTGAGGAGCTGGCTTATTCTTTTTCGCCTTTTCCCTGCGCCGCCCGGCCAACCACGCCTGATAAACCGCTTCAGATTGAAAGTAGCGATTGTTTGGCGCTTTATAAAATTGACTCCTGGGGCCTTGCACCCCGGTAGCCATACATTTAACTGTAGGTTCCTTTGCCATATTTCCTACCTCGACATACCCACCATCCCGCCCTGCGTATTTACTTCAGAATGACCATATAAAGTGTGAATGGTTAGACTAAAGAATAAACGCGTTTTAATGCGTCAATAGGAAATTCCGGATCAGAGAACTTAAGACCGACCTCATCGCGGATTGCCTTGATCTGAGCCTTAACATCGGCAGAAGCGTTACCAAAACGATCCTGGATAGCGCTGATCCACTCGGCACGGTGGGGCTCGTCCTCTTCAGCTTGAGCTGCAGCACGATTTTCTGCGTCTTTACGACGAGCGATTTCTGCTGTCTTTTCCTGCTGTGCGGCCTCTTCCTTCTGACGGGCAGCCATATCAGCGTCAGTCATCGGCTTCATAGTAGCAGAGTTCTTGACGCCCTCTTCAAACGCTTCGACGAAAGCCTTTGGGGTGAAAGGAACCTTTTCAGGCAGACCATGGAAACGAGAACCAGCATCCAGACTTGCAGTAGCACGCAGATACAGGACACGATTTTCTCCAGTAACCTTCTTATCCTTGATTTCACGATCAAAAACCGCCATCATAACCATCTGGGCGGTGTCAGCAATAGCACCATACACCTTATCCATCAGGTTATTGGTCCAAACCTGATACTCTTCACCAGTGACCATATCAGTACGAGTCTTTTCCTTGACGTGAGACAAGATAAACACGGCGATACCGGCATCTTCCAGACGAGTGATCTGCTCTTGAATCAGTGCAATCACACGGTCAAGTCCCCGACCGTAACCTCCAAATGCATCATTTATGCTCTTGCACGGCTTACCGGTCTCCTTACGAGACAACCGAATGGCCTCCTGTGCAGCGATATCATACAGACAATCCAAGGTATCGATTGCAACCAGCTTAATACCGTAGTCCTTATTGTTCTCAACGATATCATCAACAATCTGAATGAAACCACGGCTGTCGGTCTCTTCGTCGTAATCCTGATTGAAAACCTTCGCTTCTTCAACCTGCAGATCATCCAGAGCGTGGTAACCATTCTCAGCGCCACAGGAAATCAGTAGACCCTTGGTTGCGTCACCATACTTCTCTTTGATCAGGTCACGAATGAAAGTAGTTTTACCGATCTTGCGAATTCCGAGCAGCATATAATGAGGATAGCTGCCAAGGTCTGCCTTAATACGATTGATTTTAAAACCCATTATGTATTCTCCTTTTTAATTTTCATTCCATGGTAAATCGACAGAATCAAAACATGGTGTCGATATCGTCCTCGTCGTCTGCCTGGCTCTCAACTGCTGGAGCAGCCTTTGCCTTTGTCTTGGTCTTGGAGCCGCCCTTCATCATATCGTCCACGCTTTCATCAACCACCGGTGTCCAGATCTCATCCTCGAACTCACGAGCAGTGTAACCAGAATCAGCTGCAGTCTTGCACTCCTCAAACTCGCCAGTCAGGATAGGCTTTACCAGACGCAGCTCCTTTTCCCGATCACCGAGGATGTTCCCACGCGGCTTAAAATCTTCCATCTTAGAGATACCGAGTTCGACCTGTTCCCGCTGCTGTTCGGTCAGACTGTCCATAGTAAACGGAACCTCTTCAGCTCCATTGACGACTGCGATCTGCCAGTTCATATGGACAGGATTGCGAGACTTGGTTTCCAGATAGCGCATCTTGTAATCGTGGATTGCCTTGTGCTTCGGCTTGTCCATATCAAAAACAGCTGTATTGAACACGGTGTCGATCTGGAACATCTTCTGTGCGCCATCTACCTTAGACCACATCGGAGTGTAGCAATGCATCATAATCTTGCCGTCATCCTTCAGAGTGGTTGTATCCATGCTGTCCTTGTCGTAGTACAGGTCCAGATTCATAGTCAGATGAGGAACTTCCTTCTCACCGGGCATGTACACGTTCTGGATCTGATACTCGCGATAAACCTGATCCTTGTATTTACCGGTGCCGGGACGCAGAACGAACTTACCAGTGACAACAATATCGTCTTCATAACCGGCCAGAGCGGACTCCAGATACTCGATCATATCCCACTCGGTAATGAACTCCTTGCGCTCGCCCAGATTCACTGTGAACTTTTTGGTGCTGGCAACAGTCTTGATCACATCTTCGTCCAGACGATCACTCCACGCGACCTCGATATTGTTTCGGTCAGTATCCATGGTCTTGATCTCGTCATTCTTAAAGCCTTCCAGCTTGACATAACCGAGATTGTTTCCGGCTTTGATACCAAAGTTAATACTGATCTTCTCACCCTTGTCGTAAGTGTCGCGCTTCACGAACGGGACCTTTTTGGAAACAGTAACCTTTCCGCAAAAACTAAAGCGAGAGTAAACGTTATTTTCCTTACTTGCCATATGTACCTCCTATGTAATCAGTTATCAATAATCGGATTCTTCAGTAGTCTTATGTTCCCACTCCGGCACCCTGGGGGCAAAGGGAACAACGAGGGGTTTGTGTTTGCATCTGGACATGAATTCATCTGTCAGCTTGTCATAGCAGCCAGAGCAGAGAGAGAACTTCATATAGTCCCCATCACGCTTGCTCCCGTAGAAGAAAGGCAGTTCCAGGTTACCAAGATTGGTCTCATCGCAGGTGTCCAGAGTCTTACCACAAAAATTACAAGTCATATTGTTTTCTCCTATCTAATTTGACGAAATGCTATCGAATCAAATCAGGAGACGCACGTCCATACAGCATCTGTACTCCCCTTTCGATTTACTATTTATAAATTCACTTCAGTTCCATGATGTCATCAAAGAGCATCACGTATTCATCCGTGTATTTATTTCCATGGAAGTGGCCAAAGTACCACATCGGCTTTTGGTATGCCGGGAATAAGGAGTAGATTTCATCAAAGAATTGTTCTGTTGACTTGTCTACTGTGCTCTGATCAATGCCAGAGATGAAAAGCTCAGTTGGCTCGAACCGCAGCGGGCAGGTATGGGTCAACATAATATCGATTTGTTTTTCCGTTGCCATCAACCGTACCAGCCCCTTCGTGAGTTCATTTGGCTGTTCGTCCGGCCACCAATGCCAACCGCGCCGCAGACGATAACCCTTGTCGACCGAATAAGCACCGCCGCAAACAAGTGCAGTCAATGTACGGTCTGATGTAAAGATCGTATATACAGCGCCGTCGATGGCAAAATACTGATTGGGATGTTCTGCGTGCCACATCATGGGGCCCTGGATCGCACCCTCTGTGACATCGATCTCTTTGTATCCATCGGCTTCGGTAGGCCGCCGTTCGTGATTGCCATGAATACAGAACAGTTTTGCTGGAATTTCATCCGCAATATTCTTGATGTACATCTCCTGTGGGTGATCCTCGCCATAATAATTCAAACCGACATCACCCAAACAGATAAACCATTCTGCGTCTGAATGCACTTTACAGAAATTCTTCAGGTTGTAAAAACGACTTGGGTCACCATGGATATCACCTGTCATGTAAACTGCCATCTGGAAACTCCTTTTCAAAAAAATCTTTACAGGCGGACTCAAATTTACAGCCTTCACAGCCGAGATTTACTGCCACCCTTGCATGACATACCTCACTGATGCCTTCGTTTTCTTTTGTGAACTTGTTAAAACGATCGAACGAATATTTCATAGTGGCTCCTTTCAAGATGGAATCGGACTTGATTTATCGTAGATCGTCCATTCGTCAGGGCAATCACAATGCGGAGTATAGAACCGGGTACAAAGATTCCAGTAGATACAATCATCACAGCCCAGTTCGTTTTCATTTCGTTTTCCGCATTGATAAATAAAATCCCGAAGTGCAACTTCAAGCTGTTCAGGCGTTGTCATTTGCGAACCTCCATATTTGATTTGTTTTCTGGTTGTGCTAGTGTGACTCGAACACACGATCAGGGAGTCAAAGTCCCTTGCCTTGACCGACTTGGCTATAGCACATTATATAAGGCGGCACTCAGTGCTACCTGAGCACCGCCGAAGGTTTTAGGTTTTAAAGGTTGGACCATGGAAGAGATAGCCAGCTGCAAAAGAAGCCAGCATCAATCCGCCCACAATCCAAATTGCTTTACTGATTTCAATCCAGATCAACCGGAATCACCTCAGTTCTCAATTCGCATAAAGCTGATGTCAGTAGACTGATACACGCTTGCATCGCTGCTCAGAGTGCCGGCCGCCTTATCAGCTTGATACTTTGCATTACCGGAGCCGGTGACGATCAGTCGATTCTGGTCAATACCCTGAGATGCCAGATAATTTGCAACTGTCTGAGCGCGATTGGCGCTGAGCTGCTTGCCAACATCAGTCTGGTTATCTGCATTGATATTGCCGTTGATAACGATCATGGTGCCATCCAGGGTCTTGGCGATATTTACGAAATCATCCAGAACAGAGGCGGCGCTTGCCTGATCGGTAAACACAGAAGAATCCGGGACAAATGTTACATTGGCGGTCTTACTCAGCATAGAATCATAATCCAGATTATCAGTGACCTGCTGGGTGATATTAGCGCGAATTTCGTCACTTACAGTCACCTTAGTGGTAGCATTTGCCGCAGAAGTAGACTTGAAATCACCTTTCAGAGCGTCAATATAAGTGGTATCGAAAATCGTATTCACAAGGTCGCGATTGACAGATTCGCCCAGAGCCTCCCAGATATCGCACATCTGGTTATAGATCATGGGAGCGGTATCGTTCAGAATGTTGTAATTATCCTTCCAACTAGCCATCTTTGCGTTGGCATAAGTAGCGTCAATATCTGCATCGCTGGAAGTGGAGTACATCGGGAATACTTCACGAGCTGCGTCGTAGTTGATGGGCTGATCATAAGACATCAGAATACCCTTGACAAACTTCTTGACAGTACCTTCGTGAGCTGCGGCCCAATCGGCATCAAACACAATGCCATCCATGACCAGAGAAGAAGAAGACTTGGTGTCAAAAACAACAGTGCTGTTGGTATAGGTCTTAGCCTGAGTCAGGTACGGCTCCCATGTTGCAGCCACATCGATCTGACCAGCAAAGTATGCCTTAGCAGTATCATCTGCCGTACCAAACATAATCAGATTATTCATAATGGTTGCCTTATCCGCATCGGACAGGCTGGAATTATTGACAAACCATGCGACCAGAGTTTCAGCCTCAGAAAATTCAGGAACGCCGATCTTGGCATTGACCCACGAATTCACATCCGCAAACTGAGTGGAAGCGATAATACCGTCGCCGCCATAGCTGTAGTTGGTAAACACCGGCATGATGATATTCTTACCGGCATCCGTAAACTTCTGAGACAGGAATGCGACACGGTTCGTAGTATAACCAGCGGCCTGCAGATCGCCAGAGATCAGTGCATTGCTGGATTCGGTCGCATCGTTGATGACATTGATGTTCACCTTGATGCCGAGCTGGTCAAACACAGAGCCAGGCTGAGTGGTAAGACCGTTATTGGCACAGGCAACAATTGACAACCAGCCCGCCCATTCATCCAGCGACAGATTGATCGTGTCATCCCCAGCGGCAGTGGACGGATTGTTCGTACCGATGGAAGTGCCAGGCTTTGATGAAGTTGGCTTTTTCTTGTCGAACTTAATCACACCGCTATTGATGCCGCCAACGACACCAATAGCGACAGCCACAGCAAGGACCACACCAACAACAGCGCGGCCAGCCTTAGTCAATTTGAACTTAGACATGTTATTCTCTCCTATTTAATTTTTGATTTATTTCTTGGACTGAGTGTTCAATCCAGAAGACTTAGTAAAAGCGTTTGGGTCTTTGATATCATATGTAGTCGGTTTTGAGTTGCCTTTACGCAGGCTATCGAGGTAAGAATCAAGCTCGTAATCAGCGGATTTGGCATTAGCCTTTTCTAGTTTACCTTTACGACTTGATTGATACACAATTCTGGCACCTGCTGTCTTTTCACGACTACTTTTCAATCCTTCTTGAGTCGCATCAATCAGTTTGTCAGTTCCGGTTCTTGCATTCAGGTCGTCCAAAGAAGAATACATATCTTGAATCTGTTTATTTGCCTTCATCTCAGAAACAACCTTTGTACGAGTAACTTTGAGATTTGCGATTTCATTCTCCCAATATTCTTTTGCTCTTTTCACTTCTTCGACACCAGGTTGCATTTCATTGTACTGTCTACTTAAGCTCTGCATCGTAATCTTCATTTCCTGTGCATTACGAGCAAAGGTTCTTGCGGATTCTTCATCATTTCTACTAAGTGCTGCTTTGGCTTTTGATTCCCAATCCGTTGCGCTTTCTCGGCATTTGGAATATTCGTCTTGTACAGATTTTAACTGTCCAGCCATACTTCTAAGCTGCTCTACTACCTGATTGTATTTCTCCTGTGCTTCATCAATTCTCTGTGCATAAATGGCGTCTGCGCCCTCTGGTGTTTCTGCTACATTTTGCATAAAAACATGAAGAAAGCCACTTGCTAAAGAGAAAACTTTTTCGCGCCATGACGGAAATAAGATCAAGCTGATCACAAACATGCCGCCAACACATACAACTACAAACTCAGGAATGGTTAAAGAAAACATCAGACACCCTCCTTTCCGGCGGGCTCCGTCTTATCCTCTTCGATAAATTCCTCGATAGAAGAAATCATCTTGAGTTCATCCTGAACTGTATTAGTGATCTTTTCGATGGCCGCACCAGCCTCAACGTTGCGATTCGTCAAGGATTCGATCTGTTCCTTCATAGATTCGATCTGCTGGTCGTTGCTCTTCATCTCGTCAAACAACGCATTCATCTTATCGTTACCAACAGCCCGCAGAAGCTCCTTGCGTTGCTTCGCATCAGAGATAATTGCGGTCGCATCATAACCAAGCGTCGTCATCAGGTTCTTGACCGTAGCACGCTTAGTCTTGGTGGGCATCTCAGACGGGAACGTATCGATCACATCTTTGATCTTGTAGACAGTAACAGCGTCGGCAGGATTCATACCATTGGTCTCGTAAACCGCCCGGACATCAATGGTATCACCCTCAGGGACCTCGACCTGAACCGGTTCGTCCTCTGGAAAATCTCCATTGATGTAATGATCTCCGACGCCACTACAAACGCGAAGCTCATTCGTGGTATCCGGCATATCATACTCAGAAGCAGCTACACCCTCAACAAGACCGAGTTTTTCAAATAGACTTTTCTTCGCCATAATTTTTCTCCTCGTTTTCTTTTTTTATTACGCCATAACCTACTTGCTTTCCATCACGAATCTCAGCAAAATCCCCACAATAGCACCAATTATGTGACTCAATAAATTCAATAAATAAACTTATTGACTCCTCCCAGCTTGTATTATCTGGAATACTCAGACATCCCATAATTTTAATTTCATGTGCCATAATTTTTCTCCTTATTTGATTTATAAATTGGATCACCACTAGTCCCGTCCGGCTTCACATAGTAACCATCTCGAATCTCACTAAAACCGCCACCGTAATACCAGCCATGAGATTCGACAAAGTTCAGAAACAGATCTGCAACCTCATCCCAGTTGGCATCTTCTGGGATGGTCAAACAACCACATAATTCAATTTCGTGCGACATGTTGTCCTCCTTACGAAAACTTCCACTTGAAAGCCTTCTTGATACAGATATTTGTGACCCAGTCAAACAGAATACTGAAAATCACAATGGCTAAAATACCAACAAACACCAGAGATGTACGGCCACGAGCGGACGAAGTATAGATCAGATATCCAATACCGTACTTCGCATTCACTGTCTCGGCCACTGCGATATAGGTCCAACCGATGGCATACATTGTGGCGAATGATTGACAGATGGAAGGCGCTGCAATTGGGAAGATGATTCGTGTTACTGTGCTGAACTTCCCTGCTCCATCAATACTGGCCGCCTCGATCACATCATCACTGACATCATCCATGGCGATCAGAACGCTTGGAAGCATGAACACAAAGCTGGCTACAAATAAAAAAGCAATCTTCATTTTCTCTCCGATTCCAAACCACATAGTCAACAGTGGATAGAAGGCAGTGACTGGCAAAAACCGCATTGCTCGAATTGCTGGATAGAGCAGCTTTTGAAGCGGATGACAGATTTTCATCAGGCAACCAAGAGGAATGGAGATGCCGGCACTCAAAGCGGCTGCCACCGTAATGCGAACCAGCGAATATCGGAATGCTTTCAACATTGTCCCATTTTGGATCAACAAGAAGAATTCCCGAAACACAGCGCCTTTCTGGGGAACAAAAATTGGCGAAGTCAAAGCCGCGCCAATGTCCCAGATAATCGCCAACAGAATCAGAAGAATCACACGATAGATCCAATCTTTCTTTGTCGTTTTCATTTTGATACCTCTATTTAATTTTTGATAATGGCGCGGCAAGCAAGATTCGAACTCGCGGATGTGTTACCATCAATGGATTTCAAGTCCACCGCTTTAAACCACTCAGCCATTGCCGCATATAAAAGAGGGTTATTCGCCCTCTGTTTTTCTTTTCTTGATCTCTTTATCAACATTTTCCAGAAAGCTCATCCAGTTTTGAAGATCAAATTCGTCTCCAAAATCAAACCCTTCATCCAGACGCTGATATAGATCCCGCTGAAAGCACCATAGCGTTTTATCTGTCAACTCGCTCAGATGCGGTGTAATGAAATCGATCACAAGACCAGGCATATATGTTCTGCGCCCGACTGCGTATCGAACAGCACAATTACAAATGGCACCGAAGTCATCATCATGCGGATCGATCATTGCCATAATCGTTGAGCTCCTCTTTAATTTGTTCATTTCTGATTTGATTCGTCCTGTGCTTCGCAAGACGCTTATCGCGAAGTCTTGCCTTTGCCCAGTTATTTCGAACTCCACTCCAACGTCCGTATCGATGTTCAAATTCATCAGCACCCCAACCCTGATGGCCTATGATGCCTTTATAAATTTGCTGCTGTTTCACAAGATTAGCTCCTTTCTATAAAATAAGGGATACTGTTATGTAATTTGTTTGGCACGCCCAGCTGTTTTCGAAACAACACATACAGGTTTTAGAGACCTGACTTCTACCTTTGAATTATGGGCGCTCATACTGGTGCGACCGGTGGGTTACGATCCCGCTACCCCTTGATTAAAAGTCAAGTGCTCTACCAATTGAGCTACGATCGCATATAAAAGTCGACTTACGCACCCTCGCGAGTTGGTATCATCACCGATAATCAGGGCTGCCATTGTAATAGTAACCGCCCCTAAAAGGCTAATCCTTTGTTCTGCGCAATTTAAGAATCACTTACTTGGTGAGCCAGGTTGGAGTCGAACCAACGATGTTTCAAATGTCACAGAGTTACAGTCTGCTATCTTCGCCACTGGATATACTGACCCATATAAAACGCCTACTCATTTCAGAATGATGTGATGATGTACACTTTCAACAACATAATGAACTTTCGGACTTGTCGTGGCCGGAGTTTAACCGACATCAAGCAGTTTCCTGCCGTGCTACCTTTTGTTCTGCTACACGACCATATAAACTGTTTTCGAGTTGGTGAGACTCACGCACAGTTGCGTTCGGAATGCGGATCTTACATCGTCAGCGCACGCAGTTTGACCAAGCTTGCTACATCGACCACTGACCAGCCCTGTGAAGGCTCACTATTCCTTATGGTGGTCCCGGCTGGAATCGAACCAGCGACACGGGGATTTTCAGTCCCCTGCTCTACCGACTGAGCTACAGAACCATGAAGAGGTCCTAACCTGACTCGAACAGGTGACATAGAGATTAACAGTCTCTCGTTCTAACCAACTGAACTATAGGACCATAAGCGATTCGGATGGGGATTGAACCCACGACCCCTAGCGTGACAGGCTAGTGCTCTATCCTTCTGAGCTACCGAACCATATAAACGGCAGGTATTGTTACGCCCCTGCCAAGGCGCTCACCATCTACCAGCCATGTGGCAAACAACGGGACTTATGTAATCGATCCACAAACCTGTGCCCATGGATTTTATAAATCTTTGACCTGTATGCTTTGTTCTTTGACCTTTAGCTAAGAGTTTAAGCTTTGAACTTTCAACATTTAACCTTTAATCGTAAACTTTAAGCTTTCCGGGCCATCTTTATAAGATTTTTCAGAATGACGGATTCGAACCGTCGTTTCAAGCTTATAGGCTTGCGTCTTAACCTCTTGACAAATTCTAAAATCCCAAAATCCAAGTATTATCAAATATTTTACTTGATTTCATCTTGTCGGCTTATCAGGCCAGCTTTTTGAAGCGACTATTTGCTTTTTATTGTTTGATTTCGCTCAAGCGATGCTGCCGCGAGCAAAGAGCGAACGATTACAGTTTGTCGTTTTCGATAGACAGTGAATATGCTTCGCTGATTAGAAATCAGTATTCAATGGTGATCTCGGTAGTCGCATTAGATGCAGACAGAACCGCATCAACCTCGGCCTTGAACTTGCTGATTTTAGAAGTGATTTCGTCTCGAATCTTCTTGATGTCGATACCATCAATCAGGATCATAGTCTCGCGCTCAATATAACTGTCACGTGCATCTTGAATAGCCTCAGGGTCCATGTTGCTCTTTTCAGAAGCAGATGCAAGGCCTTTAGTGTAATCATCCGCACGATCACTCAGACGAGCATTTGCTGTTTCAATGTTGGCAATAGAATTCGAATACTGATAATCCAGCATATTTAGCAGACGCTGCTTAAAATCGATGCCATGCTGATTCATATAAATTGCCTCAGCAACGGTATAGACAACACCGTTAATGGTCACAGTTGTCTTAGCATTGGACTCAGAAATCGCCCGCTTAATTGCATCATGACGGGCAATCAGATCGTTGATGGAATCCAGAGAACTCTGTGCATCCTTCTTGTAATCCTCAATAGGCACACCGTTCAGTTTCTTCATGCTCTGCTTAGCAGCCGCACAGAACTTAGCCTCAGAAATCGCCTTGAGGATTCGATTTTCCAGAACCTTGATCTCTGCCAGACCACGATGGATTGTCATAGTTTCAGTAGTCATAATCATTCTCCTTATGTAATTTATAATCTTTGACTGCGGTTGCCCGCTATTCTAATGGTGCTGGAGACAGGGCTTGAACCTGCAACCTGAAAATTACAAATTTCCTGCGCTGCCATTGCGCCACTCCAGCATATAAAGGTGGATTCACTCCACCGATTGATCAGATCAAACAGACGTTTTTCTGCCGCCCGATCTTTTTCCTACCGTAAAGAATTCAGATAAGAAGCGAGTTCACTCTGATATGTAAGCACCTGTTGATGCGTCTGGTTTGTATAGCGACCTTTCCTCAGGTACTGTTTGTACTTCCCTGCTCCGATCTGGTAGCGAAGAAGCGCCGCCGAATCGTTTCCGGTGTACTGTTTATGATACGCCAGCAGCTGAACACCACATCTGATGCCTGTTCTATCATCCAACAATTCAGACATGGATCGAACGCCAAGCGTCTTGTTGAGATAATCGAAGTTAACCTCGTTGACCTGCATCAGACCGTAATCGACTGTGCCGTTTGCATTCACGTGAGTCAGGCCGCTTTGGAACCTGCTTTCGTTATAGATCACACCGAGCGCCAACGAATAATCGACATTGTATTCGTCACACACCGACTGCGTGTACGACTTGAGTTCATCGCTCCAGCCCTGATATGTCTCGACCGGACCAGCTGCTTCCCCGCTAAGCAGATTCGTCAGCAGATAAACGCCTGTTACAATAATGGCTGCAATCGTCTTTCTCATTTCAATCACCTCCTATTCTCTATAATGACAGTGTAAAGTGTGAATGGTAAAGGAAAAATTCAGGGGCTGGTCAGGCCCCTTCATTTTTATAATTTTCTTGCTTTCTCGCGCATTATTTGATACTTTCGGAATGTGAGCGGCGTATCATATTGGTTCTGTCTGAATTTTTCAGCGACATATTCGATACCATACTCATGCTCTTCCGACATGATCTCATAGAATTCGCGCAGGTTTTTGATGGTGCTTGTTTTAACAAGGATGTTTTTATAGTTAGATGTTGGCGGAAGTCCCTCGACGATCTTCTTTTCTCTTCGATACAGATCCTTAAAGTATCCAATTGGCACAGGGTTATCATTGGAACTGTCCCTGCTTGTACGAATAAGATAAGGACCATCGCCAAGATTCATTTCTAACTTCCCAAGTTGCCCCCTTGCGTGGTTTTTGAAATATGTGGTCGTGTTTTTAGCCTTACAGATGATCGACCATGCAATATCGTGATCGATGTATTTCCCGCAGACGGTTCTGGTGTCTACATCAACGTCTTTTCTTTTGACAAGACGGATCTCTTCAGACGGGAATCCGTAATACAGCAGGCACATAATTGCACCTGTCATAATCGCCCCTTCTTCCGAGAACACAGAAACGACGTAGGTGAAGAAATCATCTTCTGATGGAAATACATAGTTTTCAGCCAATTCATCGGTACTCTTGTTTGCAATGGCTTCCAGCTGGTTCTTTACACGCTCAGAGCGGAAGGTGGAACTGGTATCTTTCTTTTTCCATCCGGACATTTCCATGTCAAAGAACGGATGCTGATAGTACCGCTGCGTTGAGAGCAAACCCTCATCTCTGCACCACATAATATACTGCTTGAAAATAGACAACACAAAGATGCTGTAGTTTTCATTCAGTTCGGAGATCCACTTCGAGAACAGATCGTTTATAAATTCTTCGTCTTTGTCAGACTCGATCTCATAAAAGTCTTTCTCATACTTCTGTTCGAACGCGGCAAGCTTATGAAAAATGCTGCGAACCTTGTTATACCTGTTCTTACTCTTAGCAAGAATGATATATTCTCCAGCGGAATCCTTGGCTGGATCTCCGTTTGAATCTTTTTCGCACATTTTATCCAGAATAAATCTGGTCTTGAGCTCTTCATTGTAATATTCCGCACTCTGTTTCATCGCTTGCTATCTCCTTACACAGTGGGTCGGTATATGAACTATTAGATTCATTGTACACTATGTAAGAAGATTTTGCAAACAGAATCGTAGATTTTATGATGCAGAGACCAGATTTGTACTGAATGCCGCCGCAAGCATCGGACACTGGATCACCATGGCGTTCGCTGCGCGCTGCCAGTTCTTATCAGAGAACGTTCCGATTGGTTCGCTCAACTGAGAGTTTAACAGTGTATCGCGGCCTTCGATCACAAGAGTGGATTCATGCGGTAAGCCATCGACTTCACCCACACCAAAATCAACATGGACCGGGTTGCGGCTGTTCCAGCGTTTTGTGGTGAATGGAATCACCTCACACTGGCCAGAGTTTTTGTTGTAGATGTTGTTACTGACGATCAGATAAGGATGAACGCCATAATATTTATGGACAGTTTTTCCTTCCTGCTTAACATCTGCGACATAACCGAGACGAATCTCACCGATTTTTGGGACACTTGAGCCAGCCTTAAACATATTATGACCTCCTTGCTGACCATCTGTTTTACTTTGTGTCCTTATTATACCACACTCATTCACACTTTACAATACCAATCTAAAGATTTTTTAAAAAAAGTGTGATTGGCTCCTCTGCACAATCGGATGAAATAATAAGGCGCTCCGACTTTTTCCCCCTCTCAACCTCACAAGAGAACACGTTACCTGTAATGTTGCAGCAGCAACAAAGGATGTCTGACCTAGGATCAAACTGGCATTCGATACTGATGTAGCTGTATCGCTTACCTTTTCTCAATGCAACGCAAGATGACTTGGCTTTGATCATGCAGACATTTTCTTCGTTCCGGCTACCCCAGAACTCGATGATGTCGCATGACCTGATATGTTCGTACATTTCCTGGGCAGTATATGTGATCCGCATTTTGCCCTCCAAACAACTAAAAGATGTCCTGTTTTTCTAACCAAATTCAGTTCGGTTGTTATTTTACCATAAAACATGGCGCATTTCAACCCGAAATAACAACTTTTAATTGTTTAGAACCAGCCACGACGTTTCTTGCCATGAACAGCATCATCTAGCATTTTGTTCGTCAGCTTCTCATAGTTTACGCCGCAGACCTCGTCCAGAATAGCATCATCATACGGAATACCCTTGGCGTTTAGATGATCGCGGAACCAAAACTTAGTCTGATAGTAGGGACCCATACGGTCAGAATAATCGTGTGGCCATTTACCAAGACAATTTGGACGACAGTCTGGAATGTTATGCCATTCTTTTCGAACGCGATCATGCATCTGGCGGATTTCCGGGTTTGACCGGTCAGTGGCTTGTGCTGTATAAATTTGATCCAGCTCTGCCTGCTTTTTCATCTGTTCAATTCCGTTTTTCGCATTTACCGCGCCAGAAGCTCCCAGCCCCAGTAGACCTAAAACAAACGATACTGCTCCACTCATAACAAACTCTCCTTTGTAATTTATATAGCGATCTTATTCAAATAGATCCGGCCGACATCTTGGAAGATATGACCGACTATCAAGACGAAATAGTTCAGCAGTTAACTTTCCACCGCCCCAATCATCAAGTTCAAATTTCATCACCATTTCAACCAAGGCCATCGTATCCTTACTCTCTCTTCGCTTTTTAAGAGCTTTCTTCAATTCAGATTCCAAATAACACTTCTTTACCGCGTTCGGACGAGTTAGCTCGATTGCGTGCTCGATATCCAAAATCTCGTTGCTCGCATCTGTCAAGTCCTGATAAGCTTTCGCATATGTATCCTTTAGCTCTCCAAGCGTCTTATCTACGATTTTTAAATTACTCTTGAACTCGGCAAGCTGTTCTGAATCTACAACCGGATACGAAACAGCCCCTGGTTTTTGAACCGCCCCCAAGACTGTCCCCTGCTCTTCTTCTTTTAACTTTGGTTGTTCTACTACCGGCTCTTGCTCAACAGGCGATGGAGGAGTATCATCAATTCGTTTTGGCAAATATCCATTTTCTCGATATGCTCTTGGCAGCGTCGATAACACATTCCACGCCTTCGCTTCATTCGAATATGTAGAAGCACAGCTCATATTATAGGTTTGGGTAAATTTACCATTTGTCTTTTTTGTAATGTAAGTTGTTCCATTCGCGAGAATGTAGCTCACATCAACACGTCCTTCCTACATTATTATAATAGGGATCTGTAAAACCCTTTAATGCTCTTTTAAAACAACGGACTGGCCGCGACCCATGACCCAACAGTTCTTGCCAGCATAAGCACAGTCCTCGCAGTGACCAGAACACTCGCAAGCAGTAGCAGGAGCATCACAGGTTCCGTCCTTAAAAGAGACGTAGGCAATTGGAAGATTATGTGGGTTATTCATAGTATAACTTGGCCATGAAGAAAACAAAATATGTAAATTACAGGGAATTATACCGCCTTTATCCAGAAATGCATTAACAAGGTCGTATTTCTTTGTAAATGAGAGGAACTGGGTACGAGGCAGTTTATTGGCGATGCGGCACATCATATCAAAATACCGTTCATCCACGATATCTCCACTGACATGCCACCGAAAATAAAAAGACCCATACGCGGCTGCAGTTGCCTGCATTTCAAAGCCGTCAGGGTCTGTTAACCACAGATTCAAGTTGTTGTCATAGGCGTTTCGCACTGTGGTTCGCCAGTCGAAATGACCGACATAGCACGTCTTTGAACACGGAACGCCCGGGGCACAGGTTTTGATACGAGGCATCGAGATCGACCTGATATTCCCCATCTTGCTGTTTGCGTTCGACACTGACAGCTTTAACATATTCAATTTTTCATATCCTCGTCCGTGGAGGGTATACTCCTTCCTTATTATAATATCATCTTAATAGTCCAATAAATAGAACTTACAAAATGGAGTCCTCTTTTCTTAATGGAGTAAACACTGATTCTACGTTTTTATTATAAGAATATGGAATCTCAAGCTTGTCCAACTCCTCTTTGAAAATCTCGCAGAGCTCGTCTGCACTATATCTATCCAAAATAAGATCGTTCATATTTTTAGCGCCTCTTTATTGATAGTCACGACTAACTCGTTGACACGGTTTCTATCGATGGTGTCCGGCAAAGCAGTGTTCGCCTTATCGTACTGCAGGCGCTTTTCATATTCTTTGTGGAAGTCTTTTACATCGTGCTTGATATAACCGTTAGCAGCCTGGAATTCACCGTTTCGAGCCATCATCAACAGGTCGTGGTTCTCCGCCCGATTCGTAATGATTTCACCCTTTTCCAGAATATCAAAGACCATAAGATAAAGACGAATCATATTCATAATGGTTTTGTTCATTCGCTTCTTTGTGATCTGATCTTCTGGGTATTGATTACACCATTCGCCCAAAGTGACTGCCTTCTTGAACAATTTATCTGCAAAGCCACCAAACGAATACACGACCTGTCTGGACAGGAACAACTTCTTATTATCCATCAAAAGCTTTGTGGCCGGATGATAGCTGATGACAAGATCGTCAGCATTCCCAAGCTGCTCCAGCATGTTCGGATTGCCGCTGCACATGAGCTTAACTGCTTTGTTGAAGCTAAATACCGTTGTATCAGTGGTTTCATCGACCCAGTGATCGAACATGTCCATACCAAGCAGCTCACACTCTGCGTTAAATGCCACTCCGCGAATATCGATGTCCGACCCTTCGATATTTGTTCCGTAAGCGTGGCTGCCGCCAATGGTCAAAAACATCATATGTTTACCAAGATGCGGATTGGTGCGCAGAAAATCATATGGCTCGCTTGAAATGATTGATTGTAATTCTTCTTGTGTCATTTTTACCACCTCTTTGCACTAGAGATTATTAACATCACTGCAATAAAATAAAACGCCCATAACGGGATAATGAACCATGCCCACCTAAGGCAGAAATCAATAAATCGAGATAATAATTTCAAAATATAGTTCATCACAGTTCCGTTTGCTTCGTATAAAATTCAATTGGTTCACCAGTTTTAATATTGACACCCTGGCCAATTACGCTTGCGCTATAAGCTGGATAGATTTCATTGCCTTCATCGACCAGATCGATTTTAATACGAACTGTGCCTTTGAAATCTTTGATCAATGTAGTAGTCCAATCATTCTTGATGTGATAATCATACTTCGGATTAAACCTTAAGACCGACCGCAAATCCGCTACACAGACCATGCCACTATCTGCGCAAAAGTTGCCGATCGACTTCGAGTGTCCGTCTTCATCCCAAGTAAGCCGGTCGTAAGTCGTACAGCTCCAATCGCCATAATAGGTATCAGATTCAATGCCGATAATTCCATAATTGATCATACAGGTACAATCAAAACTGCGGCGCTCTTCGTTCGTCATATTTACAGACAGATAACACGGATCTGTAATGACAATATCGCCGTTGAAATCCATAACTTTGTCTTCGGCCTCTTCAACCGACACTGTGCCGTACTCCAGATACTCATAATATTGCCCTAGATTTTTATGAAAATGAGCGTAATACTTTGCCGCAGCAGGAATAAACGCCTCTCTATCTTTGAAATAAAAATCAAGGAAATCTTCATCTGTATATGTGAAAAGCAGGTGTATAACAACTGGTTTTACAGGACTTCCCTCCCTGATAGATGCTTCAATGTTAGCGATTTCTGGCCAGAGATTATATTTCTTCAAGCGAACATCCCGATACTCTTCAGGGATTGCATACCATTCATCGAGAAGTCGCTGTGGATAATTTTCAAACTTCTCAGCCAGCCGTTTCTTTTCTTGCTTAACCCATTCGTGTGTCATATTCTCACCTCACTCATCCATCAATACTTTCCCAGATTTCCCCATGATAGCGATGATAACTATAGCCATCTGTAAACGTCTCGATCATATATGTAAGATCATCGAACGAGAATTCGCCAGGATCGATCTTGAGCTCCGGAATAGTGTCAAAATCAATATCGCAATCCTCGCCAAGTTCATCCCGCAGAGATTCATCCGAATCATACCACCAGAAAACCGAGTTACAAATCATTTCGTTATCAAAATCAATAGTCAAATCGCCCTCGGACCAGTATCTTTGCTTATCCATTACCTGCTCAGAGATTGCAACAAGACCATCATTGCGGGAGCCATCATCCTTAAACTTAACATTCGGGAAGCGCTTATCGAACTCCGGCTTATCCTCAAAATCGATGCAGCCTCCATTGGACTCCATGAAGCGAACGATACGCAGAATCAATTCGTCCTTTGACGTGGTATCTTCCCATTTGACATTTTTAAGGATCTTCTGAGCTTCGTCCAGTGCGCTGGTTGTATATGCAGACCAGTGATAATAAATCGTGGCGATGTCCTCGTCAAACGCATGAATCGTAATAACCAGCCGCTGCCCCATTATTTTAACTCTCCTTTTTCATATAGTCGCTTTTTATATTCTTTTGATTTTCGGTGCGCTTCCCGCATTGTTTCTGCATCCGGGCGATAATACATCCAGTGTGTTCTGTTGTATTCATCGTTCTTTCGTTTTGCCCGCTGATCAACAATGAGCGAAATCGTTTTGTGCGAGACATTGTACTCCCGCGCCAGACCCCGGAGTGAGTATTCGCCGGTTTCAAACTTACGGGCGATTTCTTCTTTCTTGGCCTTGGTCAACTTCACCCGACGATCCTGAGTTTCTGATAGCCGACAGGTTTGCCACTTGCTTGCCAATCAATCATCCTCCGATTCCGCGAACGCTGATTCAAACTCATCCTCATAGCTTTCGATCTCTCCGTTATCATACTTTGCCAGAGCCTGCTGCATTGCATCGTCTGTATCTTTTGCATCCTTGATATGTACTTCGTAATAGCGATTTGCTGTAATATATACTGTGTATCCCATCTCTTGCCATCTCCTTTTAACAATGACAGAGCAACCACGAAACCAGATCATCATGCTTGAACCAGCCCGCCGGGAACCCGCGCCAGTTGTTTTTATCCGTCCAGCTCCTGGATTTCATCTTGCCGATTTGCTGAAGCTCTACTGAAAGACGCACCATGAATTTCTTGCAGTCCGCTTTATTCTTCATTGCTGTCTGCATTACAAAATTATCCTGCAGCTTGCCATTGACGACCTCACAGATCGCACATGGGCAGTTGTGACAGTTCTTTTCGGCACATAACAAACAGGGTGACATAAAATTCCTCCTTATACACCAGCAATATGACTGGCCATCATATCAGCGGTATGTGTCCATAGTACGTTCTGATACTGCCCGATGGCATTGTTGTAATACTTCCACTCGTTCGTGTCGGTTTCATACGCGCCCATGTGCCAGCGGATGCACGCGACTTCTTCCTCAGTCAATATGATAATACTCGCCAACATGCAGATGGACTTTTCGCCGTGATGACTGAAAATAGAATCGTTTAGATACTCATACGTTCCTGTATACGGGATATAAAGATACTGATCTGTTTTGCAAACGTCATGCAGCAGCCCAATTAAATACGGAGAACGTGGATTTTCCCATTTCAGTCCTAATTTATCTGTCAACGAAACAAGAGCCTTCACAACAGCAATGCTATGCTCGGCCAAACCACATGGATGAGAGCCATGATATTTTGCAGATGCAGGAGCTACCCAAAAATTATGTTCGTTCAGCCATTGGGTGAGTTTGATATAATCATCCCATGTCAGATATTTCTTCAGATCTTCATAGATCTCATTTTTAAGTTCAGTCTGCTTCTTTTCGATTTCTTCGTTCATACCCATTCTCCTTTGCAAATTATTCTGGCGGCGGTTATGTCTGCCCCAGTACCGCCAATCACCTGGCATTTACGATTTACTCGTTTACAATTTCGATCTGACACATCTTCATGGCGGCGAGTGCATTCTTATGAGACTCAGGAGTAACACCAGCGCAGCAGCTTGCATCCACAATGATAGGGACTTCAGGCTTTGCCGTCTTTAAAAGCAGCGCATTTGTAATCACACAGATATCTGTGCAAAGCCCAATCAAAGTGATGGAACCAACATTCACAGGGAACAGCGTTTGATAGATTCTTTGATTATCGTCTAACGTTGCATCAATGAACAACTCATAACTACCAAACGTTTTCTTATGATAGATTTGATCGTAGTCTGTGACAAAATTATTTCCGATTTCGTTTATCAACTTCCATCCGTCTGTTCCTTCAACGCAATGAACAATAGGGAGATGCTTGCCCTCCTGAGTATTAAGATAATCTTCATTATGAGTGTCCATTGTGTAGAATACCGGACCTTTCCAGTTCTTGATCTTCTCAACGACCTTCGGCACAATGGCCTGTGCTTCAGGAGTGCCCAGCGGACCGGTGACAAAATCGTTCTGCATATCGACAACGATCAGAACATCAACTTTTTCTTTTCCCATAAAAACTCTCCCTTACCACTCAACCTCGTAAAAATTAGATTTATACACAGGCATCGGCAACAGTTTAAATGCGTTCGCATCGTGCATTCGATCGATCTTGGCTGCAGTTGCAGTGTCACCGCCGAAATCACCAGTGCGAATGTACTTGTCGAGGAAGTCGTAAGTAAAACCGAAATTATCCTCGTCGGTTTTGCCAGTCAGTCCATCAGCAGGTGCTTTCTCGATGAACTTTTCAGGAAGACCCAGTTCACGACCGATCGCCTTAACTTCGGTGACGGTCAGCTTACCGAGAGGACTGAACTGACCCGCGCCATCACCAAATAGCGTAGCCCAGCCAACATAGTCCTCTGAATAGTTACACGTGTTAGCCACTCGCCCATTCATACTCTGAGACACCATGAACAGGGTCGCCATACGGATTCGTGCCGGCAGATTTACACGAGCCTGCTTGGAATCACACAGACCAGCTGCCCGTCCATTGGCCAGCAGCGCATTCACAGTCTCTGCGATATTGATCTCGAAGGACTTGATCCCCAGATAAGCGACCAGTTCCCGCGCCACATCGATATCGCTCTGAGCACCCTGGGGCATCAAAACACCGATCACACGGCCATTGCCCAGCGCTTCACAGCACAGAGCAGCCACGATACTGGAGTCCTTACCACCAGAGATACCGATCACCGCGTTGCAATCAGGACCATTCTTGCGGAAATAGTTCCGAATCCACTCAACGATTTCATCCTTTGTCTTTGCTGCATCAAATTCGTACTTGAGCATGTTACTTTTCCTCCAATCTCCATAGTTCAACATCGACGCCTTGAAATGTAACGTCAATGATCTTTTTGACGGTCTCCCAATCAGCGCCACCACGGACGCATCCGATTTTATACGGCATTGCGACCTTCCAACTAAACTGTCTTGCCTGCTCTGCAACATAAATTAGAGCTTCCATCAGAGCGCCAACTGAAGTGTACTGTGCCCCGTTGTAACCGTATTTATCTTGGCCAAAGCAATTAGCGATACAAAACTCGTTGCGGCCACCATATACAGGGACGATCTGAGCCGTGCCAAGCAACCCGGCACTGTAGTTTTTATGAAGCTCGCATAATTCGTGATATTGTTCATACACATTTGGGAATCTCTCACGGACTTCCTTGGCAACGCCTGATCCCATTACGCCCTGACAATTCACTTGATGACAGATAATGTCTGCATCAGAATCAAACACATTGCCTTCTTTTACTACAACAGCCATATCATCGCCTCCACATCATTCATCAAAGTTTTTTCCAACCAACCAATCCTCACATTCTTTTCGAGTTGCAAAGTCTTCAACCCAAGCATCATGGGTCGTATTATCAATTCCAACATAGAAATTCCCATCTTTGTGAAGGAACAACCCCGGATCAGCTTTTAACGGGTTACAAATAATTGCATCCGCTTCTTGGTGGTTTATCTCTTTGATCTCTCCCATCAGAACTTTCCTTCCCACAGCCGGTCGCGGACTTCCTTCAAACTGTATTCTTTGACCATCGCGCTATTACGGAATACGGTTTGCAGCAGATTACCATCCGAATGAGCGGCGTGATCCATCAGGCCATCAGTACAAACCAGCTTCCCAGAATCATCCTTGGTAACATAACACATGCCCTTCAGACTCTTCTTGAAGTGGTCGGTATCAGTTTTGGGGTCTTTGAAGATCTGAATCTCCTTACCATTGACCACACCATAAGTTGCCTTGACCGCCATGCCAAACGTATCGCGAGTGAACGGCTTCAACTGACCATTCTGCTCGATACACTGCATAGAGAAAGAGCCAACACCCAGACTGACATTGTTGCAGGCGAAACCGTGTGCTTTGAGTTCTGCATAAATCTTTTCGCACCGCTGCACCGTAATGGAATCGCCGTACAGAGCCTTTACATGAGGATCAAGCACCTTGTAGCCCTTACTGTTGACTGTGCCGCCGAAGATGTCCCACAGATGATAGACCGTCTGCGTGACGATTTCGACCGGATCACCAGAATCTCCTCGAATCAGCAGCGTACCGTTATGAGCCATGATTTCATTCTTGAGCTGCGGCAAAATATTATCGACCAGATTCCAGTAGTCATAAGAGTCAGACACCATGCTGAAGCTCATATTGGGATACAGCTCCGTCAGCGCCCGGCGGATGAAGGTGATCTCATCGCCATCGACTGCGAAGTTAGAACACATCACACTATGCTCGGTGCTAACAGCACCAAACGCAACAGGCTCTTCTTCACAATTGCAACGATACATTTCTTCCAGATACGGAATTGCAGGAACAGTGGCCGTGTTCAGGAAACTCAGACACCAACCGGCGCTGGACTTAACTGCCGACTGCATACACTCCTGCCCACGGAAACTGAAATCACCAAGAGCACGAGCATGAGGTACGCCATCCTCCACGGTTTCATCGTAATACTTGTTCACGATATCGCGATACAGAGTTCCGACCGTTGCAGAAATCATTGGATGCCACAGCTCAGAACTCATAAAAGATTCGAGGAACTGCGGAACCCAAGCGAAATCAGGGTGCGTATTGCTCATCTCAAGGAACGGCACATGGATGGGGCAACGAGTGCCTTCTGGCAACGCCTTGATTTCAACAGGAAGATATCCCAAATCATGTAGCGCTGCAATCTTGCTCAGATCGTAAGCATCCTTACCAATGGTCGCATCCAGATATCGCTTGTACTGAGGAACGACCATTTCCTTTGGTTCGTCGAAGAAGTTGTCATTGAAATACTGCACCAGATAATCCTTGCAGAATGCCTGAATGCCGAACACGACAACCTCATTCACGCCATCTAACCGGCTCATACGAGGGGTAAAGTAGCTGACCAGCTTCGTGGTGCCGGCCGGAAACTGCTTGCTGTGAGTCGTCTTATAGAAGTCACACAGCAGCATTGGGTTAATATTGATCATTTCAAATATCTCCTTTATTTTACTGGATCGTCTGGTCTAAAAAATGCGGGGCGCTTCACATTCGGATGCGCTTCATCGACATACGCCTCACACACTGCATTAAATTCAAACCCAAAATTATCTTTGATAAGAGGTATTTTAATATACAGTGTTGCATAATAATCTGACGAATCAAAAAAACGACCACCAACTTCAACGTCTTTGAACTTTCTCATTCATGTTCCTCAGATATCAAGCTTTATCCCACTTGTGTTCAAAAACAGTGATCTTGTCGTGATGGCCGGTGAAGATACTGTCTGTGGTATAAACCATATGAATCAGTTCCGGATCGTCAAACAGATGGCCGCGCTCAGAGTCCAGGATACTGTTCTCGCAGTGGCTGACATACATATTGATGTCGCCAGCACCCAGTTCTTTCAGCTTCTTGGCTGAATAAAACATCGTACCACCGTAAGAGCAAATATCATCGATCATAAGAACCTTGCCGCCCTTGGGAGGATATCCAGTGACATCTAAGCCGAGAATCTTTCCAGTTGCCCAATCTCGCTTTTTATCGCCATGGATGACATAAGCGTTGCACTTTGCTCGATCCAGTGCCCAGTGAACAGTTTCCTCATATCGTTTCATTGCGCCGGCATCCGGGAAATAGATCACATCCGGCTTGCTCTCCTCAATTGCCTGACAGATTTCACGAATCGGAGTATGTACTTCGCACCGATCAATTAGTGCCGGAGCTACATCACTATGAGGATCAAACACGCTGACGCTACTGAATTCACATCGATTGATCTCATCGGCGAACCACTTGAGAGTGAACACATCCTCGTCGTGATAGGCACGATCCATGCGGGCATTCGGAATATACGGCATAAACAGCTCGACTTCTGCCCCGTTATCCTTTGCGTCCTTTGCGATCATAATGACCGTGGGAAGCTCGGCCATGGATTCAAACGTCCAGACGATGCTGATTACATTGAGATAATTGATGGTCCGATCCTTCTTGATCAGCGGAGTGCCGTCAGGGAAAGAATCGATCTTATAATGATTTGCTTTGACCATATTGATCCTCCTTAGACCATGTAGTGAATGTCTCTTTCGCGAGCACGAGAGATGATGACTTTGACCACGCCATTGTCCTTTTCAAAAGCTTCATAACGATCCTTTTCATCGTCATCGCTCTTGGAATACGGATTGATCACATCAACCTTCTTGCCATTAATGAATTGCTCACCGTTGGCGGGGTTATACTGGATATCCTCGGTGTTGATGTAGCAATCAGGCCAGTAGCCATCCTTCAGCTTAACATCAAAACAGATACGCTGTGCGCCATTGAACATATCAAAACGCTTAGTGCAGGACGCACGGTAACCATCTTTGAAGAGAACAGTGAGCTTATAGCTGGTCTCGTTCATGTTGATGATATTCAAATCCTTGATAGCCTCTGCGAATGGAGTGCCCAGATTCAGTTCAAAGGCGATAGACCGCAGGCAGTCGTAGTTCAGATCAATCTTGCCAGAAAAATCGACCACGGCGGGGATCTGATCGTAATACTTCTCTTCGAGCTTATCCTTGAGATAGGTTTCGACCTCGTCAGCGCCAGGGTAATCGAAGCGGAAGTGATAGTGGAAGCGGCCGGGACGGTTGACCAGATAATCATTCAGGCCATTGAGCTGGTTACAGGTGACAACGAACAGCTTTTTGCCTGCGCTGGTACCATCGAACAGACTCAGCATCGTATCCTGCGGATTGTCATCGCTGGTAGCTTTGAAGGTCTTGTCAAACTCATCAAACAAAACCATAACCTCCTGGTCGATTGCCTCAATAAAATTGGCAATGCCAGGAATGTACTGAGAGACAAGGATTACAGGATAGCCTTGTTTGATCGCTTCCTGCGCAATCATCTTAGCGGTCAGAGATTTACCGATGCCTTTGTTGCCGCTGAGGATAACACCCAGGTTACGGTTGAACACCTTAAAAGAATTCAGTACCTTGGCAACCTTGCCGCTCTGAACGCCATAAACCTTTTCACTGACAGACATGCCAGGACGACGAGCCAGATAAAAACCGGTCATCTTAGCAAAGCAGATATCATACGTGCCCGCTGGAATTTGATCATAAGCCTGCATATCATCGCCATACAGATGCAAGCGGCCAGAACTTTCAACGATTTTCATATTGATATTCTCCCTCTTCAATCAGACCAATTTTGCGAGTTCAGCTTCCAGCTCGGCCATATCCATGCTCTCAAACTTCGCATCCTGCTTCTTGGCCATGATAGCCAGAATCTTATCACGCTGTTCCTTTTTCTCAGCGGCGGTCTTGCGGTCCTCGGCTTCAGCCAGCTTAACAGACACGATATACTTCACCAGCTCGATCTTGTTAGCCAGTTCCGTATCGGCCGCGCTTTTTGTCGCCAGCAGAGAGTCTTCATCAGCAGCCTTCTTCTGACGGTTCAGCATCTTGAAGATGGCATCCAGATCCTCGACCCGCAGACTCCACAGATCCTCTACGGTCATAACGCCCTTGTAGTTAAAGCGATAGCGATTACGGGTTGCGATTTCAAACAGATTCTTTTCCATGATAATTTCCCCTTTCAGATTTATAATAGTGATTCACAAACGCATTCCTGTTCTACAAAACTTTTGGGAATCAGCATTTGTTCTGTCCAATAAGAACCACAGCATTTTAGTTTTACAGTTTTTTGAGACCTAGAGTATTCTTTAATCTCAAATTCCGACCCAGCAAGGCGAACCATATTTAACGTTGGAGTTGCACGATAACCGGCATTCTTACCTCCAAATGTTTGATAGACCGTATTGATATCCAAATCCGGACGAACCACAACATGATCGCCTTGCTTAAATCGAAGTGGAATTACATAATCCATAACAAACCTCACAGTAGAGATTCGCAGTAGCACTCGTTGCCGATTTGATCAGAAAACATGTCGTCTGTCCAATAGCGACCTCTTGCTCTGTATTTTCTACCATCGACTGTATCGACTATTTCTTCGATTTCGATAGTCTGTCCACAAAGCTCTATCATGTCTTCGGTTACAACATCTGAAACAACGTTCCTCCAAGGAGCGTTTTCTTTTCCACCTGATCGCATCCAATAACACTTTCTGAAATCTAAATCCTGGCGGACAATAACGACATCGCCTACATGATATTTTGTATCTTGCAACTTGTGCCTCCTTATAGCAGAGATTCACAACAGCACTCTTTTTCGTTCGCCAGACCAACAAACATATCATCTGTCCACAGGATTTTCTGATCCGTTTCTTTGATGATATATCGATTGCGACAATACTCAAGAATCGTGACAACCGTTCCCTCCAAAGCTTTTCGTGCGCGAATCGTACTTTCGCTCACGCAGATCACATTAGCATGCGGGTGCTGACTCCCAGAGCGCATGTAGTAATCTCCGTTTTCTCGAATTTTATTGATCACTACGACACGATCACCCGGCTTATAACGATATTCCATTTGGCACCTCACAGTAGAGATTCGCAGTAACATTCATTTTCGTTTACCAGACCAACGAACATATCGTCTGTCCAGAAATCACCATCAGGAGCTTCCGCGATATGATATCCACCATTTTTATACGATTTAATCGTCACAATAGCTCCTGCAAAAGAGAGGTGTCGTTTGGTGCACGAGGCCCAGCCACCAGCACGCGGTCCAGATCGCATCTTGTAACTATCACTATACGTTAGAGCTTCGTGCAGATCATTTTTTACAAGAACCTTGTCGCCGATTTTATACCTATATTCTGTAGGATAAGTTGCCATCAAATCACCACCTTCAGAACTCGCTCGGTTGCCCCCTGCACCTTAACGATGAAACTGTTATGCTGCGTCTCAGAGAAGCCAACACCGGACAGCTGGTCATCCACGGACTGAACTGCCATCTGAGAACCCAGCGCCTCAAACACACGCTTATGCTGCAGCAGGTCTGCCTTCAGGAATTCATTGTAGAAACCATTGGGCTTTTCCGGATTGACGCAGTCTTTGAGCATGAAGAAATAGTGGCGATTGCCGTTGCCAGTCTGCTCATCCCAGTAGTTCGGAGAATACATCGCCACAGACACAGGTACAAACTGATTGGAATTCACACCCCAGATCTCGCGGGTACTGGTAGAACTGGGCAGCAGCTCCTTGATGGAGAACTTACCGTCCTTCAGTGTGACTTTTGCCACGGCGACATTCTGACCACCATGCAGCGGCTTATCGTAGTTAAACGAGTAGATGTTGCCATCAAACTCGATCTCAGCACGGAAACCAGTTTTACCGCCACGACTAGTGAAGCAGTTCACATAGAAACTGTACTCGCCTTCCTTCATTTTCTTAATGTCAGGCCAGGTAATGTTCTCAACAGCAGCCTTATCCCGCGAAGGATGAGTGATATCCACATCCAGGCGGCCATCAGTACGAGGGTGCCACTTGTTTCTGAAATAGATGTGATTCTTATCGGGTTCAATACAATGAGCGTCCTCATCGTTTTCATCCCATTCACCAGGCATATCGTTCCACTGAATCGAGAAACGCAGCACGCCATCCACCTTACCGCCAGCAGCCTTAACGTTTTCGCGGATATCGCTGTCTGCCATATTGCCGGTATACGCCCAGCTGAAACCATTGGACCACTTGAACATGCTTGGCGCGCTCTTATCCTGCGGCGCAATCAGAGATACCATGTTCTTCGAGAAGCGATTTTCCATGAACAGTTCCAGACCTGCCGCAGTAGGCAGAACTTCTTTGACGAACTTTTCGATGCCGATTTCTTCCGCGCGGCTAAACTTCTTAGGGTCGGCACCCAGAGACTTTACCATTGCCTCAAACGGATTCACAGCGCCCATCACCCGAGGAGCAGCATCACGGTTGCAGAACAAGATGTTGTTTGCAGTGATGTCGTCCAGAGTAGCAAACCGGCGACCCAGACTGTTCATATAACCCAACTCAGCGACGGTTTTCTGTGCGTCTTCCAGCATCTTCTTGGTAAAAATCGCCTTAGGACGCTTATAGTTGGCGGGAGCAACAATGGCCTCAAACGCAGACACAGCAGCATCCACGTCCATACCCTCGCTCAGGTTCACCAGCAGAGTACCGATTGCCGTATTGCGGATACGAAGCCGGTTCATCGAAGCTCCGCCGGGAGCCATCCAAACATAAGCGGACTTCTTTTCATCAGGCAGACGATCATACACTTGCTTATCGATTTTGAAGCCACGAACCAGAGATTCAAACTCCTTACCGCGATACAGGCTGTTCTGCGCAATCAGCTCAAGCACAGTGTCCACGGCATCCATGGTCAGCTCCTCCAGAGAACGCTTGAACACATTTGCGGAGTCACGCCATTGAGCCATCTTGGTAGCTACGTCATCTCCGCTGGTAATGAGCCGCTGAGGAATCTCGACAGCGAAATGATCCCAGGTATGAACCGCCTTATGATCAGCGTCATACTCATAGTTCATCTCAGTGCCAAACTTGCCATCAGAGATCATGTTACGGCTGACGTAATACGGGTTCACAACAGCGCAGGTTTTCACATAGGCAGCCAGCGCATCCACAACCGGCTGATAAACGTCAGACTTGGTGTCGAAATCCCAGACGGTGACCATCTGACCATCCATGAAAGAAACCAGCTTACCGATGTTCTTCACGAAGCGACGGCAGCAGGAGCAATCATACTCACGGCGCTTACGGAAAATAGGATTCGTGCCAGCCGGAAAGCTGTCCAGATAGAGGTCATATAGCTTATCCTCATCTGCATTGGTGATAAACAGAGGTGCACCATCCTTCACCATCTCATTGAAGTGGTTTTGAAGCATGGTGCGGAACATTTTGAAATTTTCCATTGTTTTCATTCTCCTTTTTTAATTACAGTAAACTGTCACAAATGCATTCGGTCGGGTCTTCAAACATAGACTCAGTCCACCAATAAGGGATTCCATGTAGTCTATAAAAATTATCATTATCGGTGTAATCCTCGACTTCATAGGTCTTTCCGCTATAGTTGACCATATCGTAGTTACAGAAAAGGTCTCGTTTGCCTGCTGAAGGACCATATAAAACAGGATAATCGCGGTCTGCGGTCAAATCCGAACGGATCGTTACCAGATCACCCGGCTGATATAATAAAGCGTCCATCGCATTCACCTCACAACAAAGAGTCACAAATGCATTCGTTTACCGACATCGGCTCAAACATTCCATCAGACCAGTACAGATGATCAGGGTCATTATCGATTTGGTAATAACCCAGCTCATAAGAAATGATTTTGTGGACTGACCCCTTATATTTTCCGATATGATATACAGTCCCGGGTTCGCATCCAGCTTTGGGACCGGAGCGCATATAATAATACATGTTTCGATCAATATCGTCGCGAACTTTTACGATGTCGCCAATTTTATACAGGTATTCACCTTTCATAATTCACCTCACAGCAGCGGCGTGCAGATACATTCGTTGGGCGCTGCAAACATCTCGTCCGTCCACCGATCGCACCCATAATCTTCGTCGATGTAATAGCGACCATTGCGCTTGCCGGCAATATGAACCACAGTGCCAAGCCGCTGCGCCTGAGAATAAGTAAGGGTGGCACTGACATCGTTTGCTCGGTAACCGGAACGCATATAATACTGAACACCGCGCTCCAAATCAGGCCGAACAAACACTTCCTCCCCGTTTTTGTACTGATAATATCTTGACATTGCTCTACTTCCTCCATTCCATTACAGCAATGAATCGCAAACGCACTCGTCCACGACAAACGGCTCAAACATTTCATCAGACCAGATGCAGCCATCGATTCCTTGTGCTTTGTAAACACCAGAAGCTGATTTGATCTTTTCAATGACGATCTCTTGTCCTGCGTATTTTTTCATCCAGTCAAGAATTACCCAAGGTTTGCCTTTGTTTTCGCCAGACAGCATTTTATAACCTTCACCTTCCGAGAGATCAGGACGAACGCGAACTCTGTCGCCCGGGTGATACATATAATCAATCATTCTGTTTCTCCATCATCGAACCAGTCCGACACACGATCAGACATTTCGTCCATCTTATCCTGGTCTGCCTTGACATAATGCATTGTGACACGCTGGCTGCTATGCTTAAACTTTTCTTGAAGCATCTCGATCGTTTGCCCAGATGTACCAGCCTTTTTCGCTGTCTGAAGTGCAGCCATTGCATAGGTTTTGCGCATGGTATGAGTGGACAGATCGATATCCAGCTCACACGCCTTCCCTGCTTCTTTCAAGATCCGATAAAATCCGCGCACTGTCAGAGGACCACCCTTGCGACTGCGAAACAGATAATCAGATTGACTGATCTCGAAATTCTGTTCATCGAAATAATCTTCCAAAATGTCGGCTGCCATCTTGGGGATCTTGCACACATTGCGCTTACGGGTCTTTTCTTCGATCAGTTCGACATGCTCTTTCACACTGCCATCCTGTTCGTAAACATCGGCCGTTTTCAGACTGAGAAGATCGCCACAACGAATACCCAGACTGCACCCGAACACGAAAATCGCCTTGTTGCGTAGACGAAATTTAGGGTCGCCGTTGGAAGCGAGATAATTCGCCAGTTTCTGGAAATCCTCTTTGGAACGAATCGGATCAGCAGGCGAAGGTTTGATGCGGCCATCCTTTGTATAAAGGCTGTTGGTTGGCTTTGTCTTGCGCTTTTTCTTGCGAGCGGCAGCCACGATGTCCCAAATCATTTCCTTCAGCTCGGCTTCGCTCATGGTGATGTGAGCTTCGGAACCAGGCTGCTGTGGAAACTGAACCACACGATCCTTACGCTTACGTGCCGGTTCTGCCATTGATCTTCATCCTTTCTATGTAAATCAATATCTGTGTTGATATTTTTCTCTGTAACGCAGGTTATGAGTGTATAGCTCATTATCAAAATCGTTGATCATGCGGCACTTTTCTTTGTATTGGTGCTGCTGTGTCAGCTCGATTTCGACGTACTGCTGGCGCTCCCGACAATGATCGTGACACCCGGGATAACGCTTGGGAGCCACACAATAATGGCAGGGATTCTGCATTTTCAAATCATTCCAATCATAGTAAACTTTCGCAAACACAAGCGGTATCGTATTCGTACCGTGCTTGGAACATCTGATCCGTCCAGGCGTATGATTTATTGTCTTCTTCAATGAAATATTGACCATCAAGATGTCCTGAGATATGAACGGTCTTGCCTTCGAACTCCTTCATTCCGTCAGCAATATTGTTGTATGTGTATGTATTTGGGCCAGACTCCATAAAGTAGCTGCATCCCATTTTGAGATTTCGCTTTACGACCACTGCGTCGCCCTTATTGTATCTGTATTTCATTGTTTACCTCACAGAAGAGATTCACAGCAGCACTCATTGATAGGAACAAACATCTCGTCGGTCCAGCCATAATCAAACTCTTCCAGAGTGTATCCATCTCCTCCGTGGCGAGGACCCTGAATCGTAAAAACCTTTCCAGCCTGATCTACCATTTGATCAACCACATTGTAGGTATAGTCTCCATTGTGGCGGCCTGACCTCATACAATAAATTTCACGGCAGTTCAGATCCGGACGAATCATTACTTTATCGCCTGGCTTATACATCAATTCCATATTTCTACCTCATTTTCTTTTTTATCAAAATCACTTTCTAAATCCGATGCTCTGGAAACGGGAGGACGCACGATCGGAGAGTTCGTCACGCGACCTGTCGCGTGACCTCGTCTCGGATCGAAGGACGAGTGTTTCCTGACAAGGATTGGCAGAGGCCAGCTGCACGATCAAGGTCCGTATTGTGCAGCGGCCGGTTGTTGGAGTATTCTTCTTAACATCCGCCTTGGGCGTGATGCTCGCTCTTTTGGAACGATATACAAAGTGACTTTTTTGTTTACTGATTACTGATCGGGCTCATCGAATTCGATTTGTTCGCCCATGGATGCCGCCGTTTCACAGACTTCATCAAACAGGACATCTCTGCCGGCTTCCAACATTGCCTGGTGAATGCTCGGCTCTGCGGCGGCCACAATGGTATCGCAGAAATTGGTATCGTCTGTGTTGATCGATTTCAGATTCAAACTTTCCACGATCTCTTTGACATCCTCAGGACCCCAAAACACCAGGGCTCGCCGATCCTCTTCGTAGACCACCTCTGTTTCGATGCCCGTGGAATAGTAGATCATATCCGCGACCTTTTCGAGTTCTTTCGACGGAACCTTTCCATCCCGACACATAATTTCAATCATAGATCATCACTCCTTGTGTGTATCTCCATTTTTTATGCAACAACGCCCTCTTTGGGACGAAGATCCTCTTTAAGCATCGCCACAATATCGGTGCCAAACTTTGCATTGTAACGACGGATCAGTTCGTCGATCACCTCGGGCTCGACCATGTGATAATAGTTGAGCTTGCCATTGAACTTTTGCAGATCTTCCAGCTCCCAGGTTCTGCCATGCTGTTTTGCATCGATATAATTCGTCATAGCCGAACGGAACATCTTAAGATTGCGCCAGCCAACCGTGATCTGATTGTCCTTGTTCCACATCAGGCCGAGGCACCAGTTCTTGCTGGAGTGCCGGTTGCCGTAGTGCGTTTTCGTTTCGTTCAGAGTAAACGGCGCATGAAAGAAGTTCAACGCATCAATGATGATCTGCTGAATTTCCATCGGGTCAAAGTGATGATAACAGCTGATGAGGATATCATCTGCATATCGTGTGAAAGTAAACTCACGATCGATGCCGTCCTTTGCTTTGTAGCCATAGCACAGCTTGCGAGTGATACAGTGGTCAAACGGAATCATCATCACATTGGTAAGCCACGGACTGATGGGAGTTCCCTGCGGCAGACCGTTGCGAAGGAAGCACAGGTTGACCGCCTTTGCCAGTTCATCTCGGCCACGTGCATCCCGCATGATCAGAGCGAATGGATAGATCACACTCATCATGCCAAGCAGAAAATCCGGTGTCGTGCTAGGGAAGAAACCATGGAAGTCGAACTTGACCGCCCAATGATTCTGATAGTTGACGACCTTTTTCATGCCGGTCACCTCATCAACGACGGTTTTATTGTGACCTGCCTGATGCTTGCGAACTGCATCGATAAAGCTGCGATTGGGAATATATGCGAAAGCATTCGTGTGATAATCTGCGATCATAAAGCTCTTCAGCAGTTCCCGCAGCTCGATCAGTGCATCAGAAAGAGTTTCATCGGGCGCATCAATAGGTCGCCAGCCGCCAGATTTCTTTGGAATCTCAAAGTGAGAATAGTGGCTCGGGATATCGCTGGATTCAAGCGCCGCATACTTCACATTGTAGGCTGCCAGCTTCTCGATCATCTCAGGAACATTGGTGATGGCGCGAAATTTGGCGGTTAAATCGTTGCGGCACACGGTCATTGTAGATGTGTTGCTGCCGCCATAATGCAGTGCTTCTACATTCTGGACACCAGCAAGGATCTCATCAAAAGTGATCTGCCGGGTCTTAGGAGGATTCAGATATGTAATGTACATTGTTTCTCCTTTATGATTTCATCGTGATCTAAATGGGTTTCTTGAGGCTGAAGAGCGTGCTGCAGGAGGTCCCGATCATGATTGGATGCTGGAATTGGCTATATAACCGTCTTCGGGTGTTTCGATAAGTGCTATTTCGACCACTTTCGAACGGATTGGAATCAGCTTACGAGCTCCTCGGTGATGGCCTGCGTCGCCTCCTGGGTAGGTACCTCGGCTTAACAATGCGATGCACTTGGCTTGGCCTAAGTGCGCTGTTTATGAAAAAACAACTATTCATCACGATTATTTATTTACGATTTTATCAGAACGCCATGACGCTCTCTTCACCCAGAATGAACGGGGTTGCAACGATCTGCTTCTTCAGCGGCTTGCCTTCCACGAAATTGATGAAGTTCGTAACCGCCAGACAGCAGATGAAACGAACGGTCGGTGCAACACCCTGAACGATGCCACATGCAGACACCGGCGTACTCACCTTTGCTTCCTCGTGAGTGAAGTTCATGGAGTTCCTCAGATTGTCGATCTGCTTGCGATCCTTCCAATCTGCCGACCAGCACTGTGCATCATACAGGCCAGTGCGGATATCGAACACACCGAGCAGCTCAGGATTGTACTTGTTCTTCTCCAGGAACTGCTTGCGGATCTCGATGCTGTCCACGGCCAGGAATACATAACCCTTGACGGTTTCGCCCTGCCAGCCATTGGGCATCAGAACCAGATCCTCTTTGATATCAGGATTCACATTGCACAGAATGTTCCCCACAGCTTCCACCTTGGGATGAGCGATATCCTGCTGGAAAAACATCTGATTGACGATATTCTTTGGTTCGACAAAGTCCATATCCCACAGAGTGAACTTGGTCAGACCGTATCGTGCCAGCAGTTCAGCCACAGTAGAGCCGACCGAACCACAGCCGATGATATGAATGCGACCCTTAACAGACGCAGGGTCAAACACCATTTCGATTTTGCTCAGATCCATTGTTGTTTCCTTTCTTAGTCCTGAAATGCGTCAGCGTAGGGATAGCAGCTCGAATTCCAATTGTTCATCAGGTCATTCGGATTCTCCTGATAATACTTCATCAGATTGGATTCGCTTCCCTTGCTCTTGGCTGGATCGATCTTAGGGGCGGCTCCACCCGTGACAGTTTTCAGCGCCGGGTTCGTCGTGGCTGCCGGTTTCGTTTCTGTTTTTGTTTTCGTGGACGCGGCTGCGGTGCTTGCGTTACCAACGAACGCGCCTCCCTGATAAGCTGCTGTACCCGCGCTGTAGCTGCCGGAGTAAGCTGCGCCATTGTAGTTGCCGTTGTAGCCACTGTATGTAGTTGTGACCGGCTTTTGGACGAGCGCTTCCGCCTGTTCGAGAAACCCTTTCGTATCGGCCTCTCCAATCGTCACCTTGACATCATCGCCGCTGTAGATGGCATTGTCCGCCATGTCCACAACACGGACGTTATACTCCCGCCGCTTGTTCCAGATCATAAAGATGTAGTAGTCCTCAGAGCTCAAGGTCTCAATGAGATCCCACTGATTCTGCATATCCACGCCACTGGGAGAAGTGCCCATGTTCACATGACTGTGGCCCTGGAACCGCAGCGTATTAAAGGATTCATCGTCCAGCTCATACAGCCAGGTCGTATACTTTTCCTGGTCCGTATTCACTGTTGCGCCCGTGACCTGCTGCGGATAGACCAGGATCTTGGTGATCTGGAAATGAGTCTTATCAATGCGATTCACCAGACCGTGCCAAGCGACCTCGGTACTGAAGTGATCGATCAGGGCACACATCTCGTGATAAGCTTCCAGAGTGAAATTCACCTCGACTGCGTCCTTAGCAGGCTTGGAAAAATTCTTGTTAAAGGAGAACTTATCCGTCTGCAGATTACCCAACGCAGAAGCCTGTGCATAGAACTCCTGCAAAATCCCCTGGATCAGTTCGTCATTCATCTTAACCGGCTGCATACTTCAAACCTCCTTATGCTGTTTCATTGCTTTCGTTTTCCAGAATCTCAATCACCTCTCCGACGGTGTAGAGATTACCATCCTTATCTTCCAGACACTTCCTGTTTCTATAATCACCGAACAGACGCTCCATCATCCATTCGACAACCGTAGAATCCGTCCAGTTGATATAAGAAGAAGAGGTCACCAGAGTGGACAGAATGCCGATGTAATCACGACGAAGAGCCAGATCCTGAAGCATACCGCGATAACCGCCGTAGCAGGTAAACCGGTCGATATGCGGTTGAGGAAAACGATCCTTCATCAGGTCTTCTCGATGATTCATGTTACTGCTTCTGATGGCTTCGACGCGGCAGTCATCATAGACGATCCACTCGCAGTAGACACGCAGATTGAACCGGTGCTCTTTCCAGATAGCCAGGAACAACTTCTTGGTGAGATCCATATCATACGGGCTCTCCTCGTAGATGTAGCTGGACATCTTATCCTGCTTTTCGACATACTGCTTAAAGATATCTTCGTTGTAGTCATTCAGATAGCAGTTCACGCCGACCCACAGCTGATTGCCGGACTTATCCAGAGCGATAAGAGATTTGTTCGCCTTGAAGAAATCGACCAGCTCCTTCTCATCGTCTCCAGAGTTGCAGGCTCGATTCCGGAGAACCAGAAGTTTCATCTGCTCTTCGTCCACTTGCTTCATGGCATCGCGGGCGCTGCTCATGTAATCATTGACGTTGTTCTCTGCCCGGCGGACACGTTCTTCCTGATCGTGGATCGAGCGGGTGAAGTTCTGACTGCAGAATCCCTTGAGCATGCCTTCGACTTTCTTGCCGTAGAAGTCATAAGTCGCATAGATCTTGTCGATTGCTGCATTGAACTTGTCATACTTCTGCTCGGCCAGCATCTTCAGCAGATCGAGTTCATCCCTGGTTGCCGGGTGATCCTTGAATGCCCACGGAAGCAGACGGGGCAGACAGCTCATCATCATCTGCATAACCTGGATTCTCTTGGGCGAAGGAGCGAACACCATGGTCGCCTGCTTGGTTTCGTTCTGATAGACCAGAGCGTCACCGCTGCGATCGACATACAGAGAGACATCCTCAAGACGAACCCAGCCCGCCTTCTTGTAGTCCTCGTCGAACGTTTTCACCTGCTTGATGTAATCGGCTGCTTTCTTGTTGGGGATGAAATGGAAATACAGACCGAGCTTGATCTTTGTGAACGGACCACGCTCACCAGCGTAATAGGCTGCTGTCAGCTTCTCATCGTCCGGGAGCCGGATCTCGTTCTCGACCACCAGAGACTGCATGATACCCTTGTTCTCGGGGTCAGCGGTAAAAGTCGCCAGCCGCTCCTCGTTCATCACTGCCCGGAGAACGGTCAGGACGGTGTTATCTTCGGTTTCGAATTTGTTCCTGCTCTTGATGTCAGAGAAAAATTCGTTGCATTCGTTCGAGCCGAGCTTCGTCAGCAAACCAGTGAATGCCATAGTTACTTCCTCCTTAAATTCATATCTTGCATTTAAAAAGCCCAGATACTGGACACATATAAGGCAGACTTTAACCGGCCTGCCAGCGGCTGCAATGCTACTTATCTGTTGTAACCAGAACAGATTTATATTCGGACTTTATTCGAGATTCGCTCGAACAGATTCAGGATCAAGCTCCGTTAATCCCTTAACGGGCGTTGTCCATCTTCTGAACACAGACCAGATAAGCCTTCTCGGTAACGTGCATAGCGGCGAAGGTCTTGTCCATGTCGCCAGGCTGCAGAACACAACCATCAAGAGAAGTCTGACCAGTAGCGTAGTTGATATCGTTCTCCTCCAGGCACTGACGCAGGGTAGTGTCCTCGGTAACCATGACAGTCTTACGGTTGGTGTTGGTACCCACAGTGATCTTCAGCATAATTATGTACTCCTTTTTAATTTGAAAAAATTTATTGTAGAAACGTCAGATTGACGAATCATCTTAAACGAATGCCGGACGTATTGCGCTGGAACATCCGGCGTGGAACCACAGTGGCGCTCTTACCAGGCGGCGCTCTTACTCAGCGGCGGCCTCGGGCTCAGCGTCGTTCTCGATGGTGATAGCAGCGTTCATAGCGGCCTCATCAGCAGCGATAGAGCCCATAGCCTCGGCGATCTGCTCCTCGATCTTGGTGCAGTTCACGATGGCCAGACCCAGCTTCTCACGAACGAACTCGTTGATCTCCTCGACGGTGGTCTTGCCGTTGGGCAGCTCGATGCTCATGGTAGCGACCTTGGGAGTAGTGACGGAATTCTTTGCGAAGGTCACACCCATCTCATTGGCAGAAGCAGAACCGCTGACACCGATGGCACAGACGGGCTCCTTCTCCTTGCCCTCGCCCTTGTACAGAACCAGAGCCTCAGGACGGAACTTCTTGACCTTCTTCAGGGTCTCGATGTCGTAAGCGGAAGTGACGAAAACGTTGTTGTACTTAACAGTTGCCTTCATAATATTGATCTCCTTTATAATAAAAAAATGTTATGTAAACGAGCCTGTTTGCTCGTTATACCGTTGTTTTTAGTAGCTCTTTCATATCGTCAAGAGCCTCGTCCCATGTGTCGGCCGACTGAATGAACTGGCCATTATCCGCCGACACGATTTCATAATGGCCGTCCACATACTTGATATGCATCCGTTTTCTCCTTTCATTTGACAGTGTAAAGTGTGTTTGGATGGCAAAAAAATCAAAGCAGAGACTCGCAGCGGCATTCACTGGTTGACTCTACAGGTGCCCACCAATCATCATGCAGGTGCTCAATCAGGCGAATTTCTGGCCTGCTCCATGGGTACTCATCGCAGAGCTGCACTTGAGGACAATCGGTATCTTCTGTATACCCAACAACGATTCCCTCTACGCCCTCATTGGGATCATCGGGCCCCCACGGAGACTCAAGCCTTACGCAATCACCGATACAGAATTTTCTCTCGTCCATGTTACTCAGTCCTCTCTGTTTCCTTCTTTTAATTTGTCGACCGCATAATCGATCACATCAGTGACATACTCGGTGGCATTGTTGATATTGTCCTGAGTGAACATCTTGGCGGCGAGCATCTTATAGCAGGTGTCTTCAGAAGGAACCACACAAACCAGAACTGCGACAACAAAAGTTGCAATTGCAACCTTGATGCAGAGTTTTGCTTCTTCGACTACATTTTTGTTTTTAAAGCCATAATCGTCTGCATCGCTCATGGTGCACATGAACATAATCGCTACCACGATCACAAGCACAATTAGAATGGCGATTAGTAGTGTTCTGATACTATCTACGATGCCGATCCAATAGAACACCCAAGGGTTGATAATTGAATTCATACGGCTGTCCCCTCCTTACTTGAGCCCTTTTAAGATATTTTCTTTTAAGACTTTGCATAAGGAATCAGTGTATGCTTTCTTGGCCTCTTTCGACATCTTCGTGCTGTTGAGCCAATCAATGGTAGTGGTAATCATGCTGTTTCCAACCACTTCCATCACGTCGCCCTTATCTTCTCCCGTGTCGAGAGTAATATCAGTCAGTACGCCGTTAAGAGGAGTTGTGCTAATAATCACTTTCATAATACTTCGTCCTTTCTGTTTTTTATTGTTGATGTTCGAACATGGTGCGGCTAGAGGGATTTGAACCCTCACTCACTGGGAACTGGTGCCTAAAACCAGCGCGTCTGCCATTCCGCCATAGCCGCATATAAATTAGGTACACCTGTACTCCCGATTCTCCAAGCAGGACAACTTCCATTCCGGACCACAATATCCGAAACATTAGGGCGCAACAAGGAAGTCGTGGCTATTTTATTGATCGTACTTTTACCACCATGTACCTATTCCCCATTTTGTTAGAGACCTAATGGGCAAAGTTGTCTACCTACACCGGTTGTGGACGGACTTACCCGGCTGGATTTGTATGTAGGAGTCTCAAACCGTCGCACACCATGGAGCAGCGAATGGGAGTCGAACCCACATCTCCAGCTTGGAAGGCTGGCATATTAACCGTTATACGACCGCTGCATATAAACCCGGCTTACAAAGCCTTGTTGCTTTCGATACGATATAGACCGAAGCATCGTATCAAAAGAGCCGGGAATAACAAGAATGAGGTAAAAGGTCCCTGCTGAATAACATACCTAAAAAGACAGGAACCCTGGTGCTACCGACCCGATTCCAACGGGCACGCAGTCTCCTGCAAAGGTTTTTAAGACCTCTGTGTCTGGCTTTCCACCACGGTAGCATATCAAAGCTGTCTGTCCAGCAGTCAACCGTCTTTCCGATTTGCCAAACCGTTTCGCCCAATAAGCTCCCGACTCGATCGAGCCGGTGGTATCTCGGATGGGAGTCGGACCCACAAGCTTTCGCAGAAGTTTTTGAGACTTCCCTGTTTACCAATTTCAGCACCGAGACTCATTGCTCGTCTTTCCGAGCCGCCACTGCTTACGCAGGTTACTCCTCTACTTCAAACACCATGTAATACATGTGATTATCTTCACCATCGCCGACTGCCGCACCGATAACATATTCAGGATATGGGTTCAACTCGCATCCGCAAAAATCAGCGTAGGATTCAGTGTCAACTTTCACTGCATCTTCGTACCGAGCAGCCTCATCTTCAAGCATCCCATTGAGAAAGCACTGAAAACTAACAGCGGCAAAAGCAACCGCATCGTCTCTTGATTTGAATGCTTTATCAATACTTACTGACTTGTAGACATCAGCTTTCTCGTTGGTGTAATCGCTTGCAACGATGTACATCTGAATCACTCCTTATCAAAGATATCGGTATACTTGGTGTACAGCTTACCGTTATGATAGTAGGTATTGTAATTGCACTGGGTGACATACCACCAGCGCTTCTGATGACCAGCCAACAGGAAATCGTGCAGATGATAGGTTTCCTTGTAGTGCTCGTCCACACGCTGCCGGAAGGTAAGCTCGTCGATTTGGTCTGACTCCTCAACAAAATCAGCAATGGCGTTGATATCGTCCTCGGTCATACTGTCGTCCACAACAAAAACCACCCGAACGATTTCATCGTAAGCACGGGTAACCTTCTTTAACTCGTTGATGTTGTGAACATGATATACAATTCTATCAAACATGCTGTACGGAAACAGCACAAACATCTTCGAATCAGTCGTCGGAAGATAGCTGGTATGAAGCTCCAAATGTCTCCTAGCGCTTGAACAAACAGTAAATAAACCGAGCCACCAAAATTGATGCTCCCACCAATGGAACAGTGGATCTCCGCCACCAGATACGGACACCCAATTCATATCAGGATTTTCTCCAAGCGTCCGAGACAGATTATCCCATGAGGAGTTTTCATCCGTCGGAGTCATCTTGAGCTTGTTGTTGCGGACGATACATTCCGGGCAGCTATAGTGACACCCGAAGTTTGTGATGATGCTAAGATATTTGTCTGCCATTTTGATTTACTCCTTGTTAATGGTAAGCTGAATAGACCAATAATCTCTATCGTTTCCAGTGTAAATCAAAGAGTCCAAAACTTCTGAGTGCCGATCGCACTCGTGATAGATTTCTGGACCATGGCTCTGAAGCCATCCAGGCTCCACTCCGAACTCTTTAACGATTTCTCCTTCATCAATGACTGCGATACTATCGGAAGCCTTATCTTTCGCTTTTTCAATCATCCATTCAACAATTTCTTTGATATTCAGATTTGCCATGATTCATACCTTCTTTCAAAATGTTACTGAAAATGGTGCCGGTAGCAGGACTCGAACCCGCGCCTCTGTCTTATCTGGACCAAGGGGTATAAACCCAGTGCTCTAGCCGCTGAGCGATACCGGCATAAGAGAGGAGGATTTAACCATGTAACGACATCGGCGAGGAGTAAACGACTTACAAAGTCTGCGCTATACTCAGTCGCGTCAGTGGATACAACACATAAGCGAATTGGTCTCTTATGGTGTCCATCCTCAAAGGCTGCCCTTTAAATCACTCTCCGCCAGTCTGGGCACCGACTAAGCTAGACCACAACTCAGGTCATCCAATAGCCTACTCACAATAGAGCCACACAAGATCACCAAGGGAGCTACCCTGTCGCAGCATGGATTGTTGTTTTCGGATATAAGCGTTATGGGTGTGTCAGAGGGGGAGTATGATCACCCACGGTGGAATTGCGCCACCCCAGCAGCTTTGTACTACACTACGCCGCTGCATCGAACCTAGCTGGAGCCCAACAGAATCGAACTGTTGTACGACCATCAGCTCCATATCAAAGCAGGGTTATCGTACCTGCCCGGCATTTTCAGCCACGAGCGAAGAAAAAGGAAAAGTGAAAGAGAAAAACTTCGCTTTTTTGCACAGGGAGAAAGGATAAAGCCCTATGCTATGGTCCAAGTGACAGGTTACGATCCTGCTGCCTCATGCTCCCAAAGCACGCGCTCTGCCAATTGAGCTACACCTGGTTATATGCCGGTCTTTCCCGGCTGCCAGCCTCAAAGGCTAATGGAGGAAGTAGATAGCTTAGATAGCTGCCGCCACGATCTTTGCAGCCTCCTTAAACACTTTCATGTTCTTATCAGAATGCTGGAAGATATCAGGAGTAGACTTGGGCGGCTTATTGTGAGAACGTACATACGCTTTACGCATTCGGTCCATCTTTGCAGTGCCGATCGCGTCATAGATCTTTGCATAGGTAACCCAATACCCAAGCGTCTTATCGCCCAGCTTTTTTGCAATGGGTTCAACGATCGGAAGCGTGATACTCGGCTTGTAGTAATAATATTTCTTTTTCGGCTCTTCAACCGCCGGTGTTTCAGCCGCCGGTGTTTCAATCTCGACTGCGTGAGCCTCGGCCACAACGACCGGTGCGGGTTCTTCAGCAACGACCTCAGGAGCAGGTTCTACCCTGTGGCGAGTAGGAATCATATCAGCAGGGATCATAGGCGGCTTCTTGGTGAGTGCCGACTTAATCCCCTTTCGGACCTCAGCGTCATGCTTTTCGTTATCATACCGATCCTTCATAATCGACATAAAGATTGAGCTCCACGTTTCACTATCCTCGATAATGTCCAAGCCGCTGAGGTTCTTGATGTCACCCATGTAGCCGACCCGCTCAACATACGCCTTGCGTTCGTCTTTGAAATACCAGCCATAGTTGCGGCCGATATAATCATAAGCCTGTTTAAGAACCGCATTCAGCGTCAGACCAGTCATGCGAGCGATGGAGTTGCCGAGCTTGTAGATCTCAGTCCGCCATTCGCTGCGTCCTTTGTATGTAGTGGTGTGGGTTTCCTTTGCGGCGGCCGTGGCAGTTGTGGCGGTCTGCTCAGGCTGCTTCTGCGGCTGACCCATCGAGACAAGCTTTCGTTCCAGCTGCTTGCAGACGAACAGCACATTGTCAAGAGCGTTGCGGTCCTGCTGGCGAGCGGCTTCGAGAGCGTCCATCTTGGATTGAATCTCCGTCAGCGCCTGAGTCATCTTATCGAATCGCTCCTGCCGCTTGAGCTCAGTCTGATTGGCATTCAGCGATACGGTTTCACCCCGCATCAGAGCGGCGATCACATCCCAGCAGAAATCAATGAAAGCATTCGCTTTGGGTTGAGTGCTGTAACGGCAGATCTCCATGACACCACGCATATTATATACGTAGGTTTGCTGTTTTCCACCAGGGGTAATCAAATTGATTAACCCTGAAAGCGGGTCGAGACGAGCCGCATTGCGCTTGTGAATCGTTCCAATCGAAATTGAAGGATTCTTATATCCCAGCGCCTTACCGACCTGCTCACGGGTCATCCAGAAATCATCCTGAGCTCTGGTGTGATCGACCGCCGGATTCTCATAGACCTGAATCTCCATGTCACCGAACTGCTTGGTAGTGGCTACTTGCATTACTACATTCGCATTCATTTTTTACCTCATCCTTTTCGTTTGATATTGTAAAGTGTGTTTCGCTTGAAACAAGTATTACACAAAAACGTATCGTTGTCAATTGGAAAATATTCACAAATGACAGCATTACATTTTGTTTGTATTTGTCGTTCTTATCACAACCTTCATTATTATAATATAGGCGATTTGTGATCTAAATCTGTCTGAAGCTACTAGCTGGAGATGGTGATCTTTCATGAAACCAGGGGTTGTGGCCCAAATGTGGTTGTTAGATGCTTCGGTTGGGGTGTTATGAGGCTCTTTCGATCCGCTGATGACACCGTTTGGTGTGGCCAGCGATGTCTGGTACCTGCAGTCGGCGCGTCTTCCGCCTTCCTCGGGGGTGTCCCCTCGTTCTAACAATTCGTTCCGTTCGGCTTGGCCTAAACGTGCTATCATAGTAAAACCAGATAACAATTCATCACAAATCTGCTCGTAAAATACGGGGTTCCTCACATGGGAGGGCCGGTTTTCAACATAGTTTTCAACTCGCTTTCTTATTTGATTATGTACTTTTGTTTCAAATTGAGATCTAAACATCTGTGGAGTCCTGTGCCTCACCTGCGATCGCTGCAGCCGGCAGCAAGTAGATGGGCTGCGGATGGGCTGCGAGCGTAGCTGGGATTTCGGAGTGACGCATTATCGTTGTGTTTCATTTGGGTACGACCGTAAATTCCTCCCTGTAGTGTCACGTGCTGAGCTCTCGGTCCCTCAGTGGCAGCCACGGGTGGGGTATCTTAGTCTAACAATTCGTTCCGTTCGGCTTGGCCTGAACGTGCAAACCTTTCGACTTGCTATTCATCTCAATCTGTTTCGCGGCGACTCTGCTGTACTATGCGGAATCGTCGAAGGGCATTGCGTTCATCTCATTCACCTCTTGATTCAAACCTTGCTGTTTTCTTTAATAGAATTACAAGGTAAAAACGCCTAACACATCTCAGTAGAGTAATTTCATTACCGAATCATAATGTATGTTTAGAATACAGTCAAACTCTTTATGAATTCGGCTGAGAATTGATGCTGGCCTTATTCTGTCGAGCTGCTTGTACCTTTTTCATTCGCTCACGAAGTTCTGCACGCTGTTCATCGGTCAGTTCGCGAGGCGCTGTCGGCGTTCCGAACCGAACCAGCTTACGCGGCACCGAATACCACTTGCACAGGATCAGTCCGTCTTTCGTGCGGTGGATCTTGGTGAGCTTGTACTCGTCAGGATGCTTCTCACACATGGCATCAAGCTTGCGCCAGTAAACAGGATCGTTGGTGCACACATCGGCCGTCTTATCCAGGGCTCCAATGGTGATGATGGTCTCCTGTTCAGCTCTGGTCATCGAAACGCCGCCATGCTCAGGAATGGCTTTCATTATGATTTCTTCCACGATTTATCGCTCCTTTTTCTTCTGGGCTCATTCATACCAACACATCGTGACAACGTTGGTGTAGCCAGTTTGGTATTTAACGCCGTCAATTCTGACCGTAACCGTGCCATAAGACACCCAGCAAGAATCGTACTCGCCCTCAGCAAGCAGCGTGCCGTCAGGGTTATAGACCTTGGCATAGTTCACCTTGCGTCCATCTTCATCTTCATCTTCCGAATTGCCACCGCATCCAGTCAGCATCAGAGCAGCAGCCAGTACAGTCGCCGCGATGAGTTTTTGGAATCGCATTTAAGCCGCCTCCTTATTCGTCATCACTGTCAAAGACAAAACCTTCTGCCTTCCACATTGAAACAACAAATTCATCGTCGCTTCGATCAGTTTTCAAAACCCCGCTCAATCCATGCGCGGTGTCGGTGATATCGAAAACAAACTTACTTCCGTAAATTTTGAACAGATGACCGTCTCTCTTGCGTTTGTTGCGGCAGGTCAGGTAATCCGTCCCACGAGTGGTCTTGCCCAGCTGAACCCACTTTGTAGGCACATGGATCTGCAGATAAGATTTCGAGCCGCACACAATCGTGAAGTCATCGTGCTGCTGAACCAGCTTGAGGAAGTCCTCCGGTTTGAATTCGTGTACGCCAAGATCTAAGCTCGCCATAAAAACCCTTCTTTCTCTTTTTCTCCCTGATGGTTCTTTTTCCCCTTAACAATCTCCTTTATCTCCTATAACCCTCTTAAACTTAATCATCAATTTTATTTTCGCGTCGCTTGTTCATTGGCGATTGCGTAATTGAGTTTGAGTTCGAATTAGGAATGAATTATTGTTGCAAGTGAAAGAGTGAACCAGCGATTAAGTTTTCAACATTTTAAACAAGTGAGTTTTCAACAATTCGGAATCTCAGCAACGACCTGAATCATCTTGATTGAAGTCGGAATGAAGATTCGTCCTTGCAGCATGTTCATAAAAGTAAGCGTCTGAAGCAGATCGAACCAGTGCGAACTCTGTTCAGCAGGTGCCGCATTCAAATCAGCGATCAGGCTCTCCACAACCTTATCGTCAAGGAAATCGAGCTGCGTACATGCTTCGCCGCGCTCATAGCTGGTTCCGATCTTAACTTTTGCATCGTATGTAATCTGTACTGACTTCATACTATTACGCTCCTTTTTATTATACAACCGTTTGGTGTTTCACTCAACAACTAACAGGCGTTGATTAGTCGCCATTTTCTTCCGAGTCAACGATCTCAACGCTCTCGATAGAGTTCGGCACGTACATGCGCTTTCTGAATCGCTCCATGGTCTCAAGCGCCGTCTCAAGGTGAATCATCACACCATGCTGTTCTTTTGATCGCTTCTTATACTCTGTATCAATGGTAGCACACAGCGTATCAACCACATCATTTGGCACAGATTCGAACTGGTAAGTAGCCCTCTTATAATCGAGCCGCATACTTGTTGCGATTGCTGCACGATATGTTACTTTGATCGTATACAAATTAACACTCCTCTTATTGCGTCGCTCGTTCACACAGAATCGCGGCCGCTTCTTTCAAAATACATACACCGGTCGCACAACTTGCCGCATTGATTCCATGCTGGCGATACAGGTTCCAGAGTCCGCCGTATGTAGGGATCGCATCGAGCCTAGAGCAGTGAAACCCCGCCGCATCATCCCACACAGACATCAGTGTATTATTGAGCAGGTGGTCTTCTTTGTACTTTGGAATCAGATAATCAAGATCGAACGGAATGTACTGTTTGACCACATCCAGACCGCCTAGATAGTCGATGTAGCGAGTGTAGCGCTCACGAAAACCGAGTTCTTTTCCAGTGGCCTTATCGATGTTACATTGATGGATTCCTGTTGCTTCACTGATGGTCATCGCTGCGCTACCTCCTTACTTGTTAGATTTGCACTGATATTTTCGTTCGATCATTTCGGCTTCTACCAAGGTCATACCGTGCTTCCACCGAATATCAACAACGGATTCGACCCAGTTTCCGGTCTTACGATTTTTTACAACACGAACCTCTTCGACATCTCTGTGAATCTGTGTGCCGGGCTTCGGAAGATAGGTCAAAACAGTTTCCTCAGAATGTTCCAGATCATATGACCCAACAAACGTGCAATCACGCTTGATCAGATCAAAAATTTTCTTGCGGTTCTGTTTGGACAAGTTTCTCATGTATGCACCGCCTCTTTATTACTCTTCGAGTGTAATATCATCGTGACCAGCGTCTTCAAGCGGTTCATCCGCTGCCAGCGCAATGATTTCGTCGATGTTGTTTTCGATCAGATACTTCCAATCTTCCAGCCGCTGATTGAGGATTTCTGTCGCCTGGATAATGACTGCGTCCGGCGTGATGTGCTCACAGTTGCATTTCAAAGCCAGAATCAAGTCATCAAAAGTGACAGGGTCAAGAATCGTATCGCTGGAGATCATATCTTTACCGAGTTTCCAACTTGCCATAATCAGAACCTCCTGAACTGCACGAACTTGCCATCAGCGTAGCAAGGAGAGTAACACTGCGAGACACAATAGTTATTTACGAAGGTGGCCACGAAGACAGGTTCGCCCTGAATAATGATTGCTTCCGGCTTCAACTTCTCGATTTGTTCGGCCATCTGCCATGCCATATCCCTTACTTTGATAGATGCGTCCGTAGGGAAAATCGTAGGCAATGGTCCATCATGAAGTACACCATCTGTGCACAGTTTGCGAGCTGCATCGAGTTGAGCGTTGGACCATTGGGCGATAGAAAGTTCAGTCATATTGAGAACCATTGCTACGTTTGCCTCCTTATTCTTGTACTGATAATTCTTTTGCCATGATTCTTTCGCGCATCTCGGCTCCAGTTGAGAAAAAGTAATCGCGAGTAAGAACCCATGCATCTTCTTCGCCGCAGATTTCAGCAGGCTCTTTGAACAAGCGAATGGATTCGTCTGGCTTTTTACCACCAAAGATTTCCTTCTTAGCCGCATCTGTGATACAAGGATCATTGTAGATGGAATACCACCATTTTTCTTGTTCTTTAAGATACTCAAGTGCTCGTTCTTCAGTAGCAAAGAGGTCGTAATGGAAGTTATCGTCATGAATCGTTTCGTCGCGGGCTTCGTGAGACATGAAAATTCCCCAGACAAACATACTGCGTAGCTCCTTTTATTCCATCTCGATTGTGACACCACGATATTTGTGGTTTCGATATAACACATCGGCCGCCCATTTCCGTGCGCAATCGTAGCTGGCGAATGCACGGTGTACCACTTTGAGCGGAATTTTGCCATTGTTATCGGCATAGAATGTGATCTTGTAATGCTGGAGCTGATAGCCAGCGTCTGCATAGTCAGTCATACTGAGGACTCTCCTTCTAATACCATTACTTCACTTCTTTTGATTCGATCTGGATATTGTGTTCGAACTCATCGCCGTCCAAATTCTTCCAACGATAATGAAGATTGCCGCCATCAGTATCAAATACGACGTCATAACACTCCGGATCTGCGCTCACCGATTTTGCCATCTCACTCAGCATCTTCATTGCACGCTTGCGACTGCTATAAACATCACCATTGTAACGATCGAACATCACCCACGGTTGACCCTTGGATCGACTGGAATAGGAATTATCCAAAATATGCACCATCATGGCTACAATTTCCTCCTATTTGTTTTACTACGCATGTAGTGGATGTGGTTACGTCTGCCTCGGTACCACCAGTCGCCCGACATTAACGGTAAATCCAGAAGATAGCTAATCTTCTATGTACGTACACCACGGCGATATATAAATCGTCATGGATTTTTGCTCATCAGCTGAGCGCATCTATTCATTTCAAAAAAAGTATATCAGCCGGGTGTCAGAACAGTTTGTATCGCCATCCCATGAAATTTCGCTCAGTGGAGTAAGACGCGACCCTTGCACCAACTGCTGTGCCCACTGACTGCGGGCTACGAAGTTTACAATTCAAGCTATAAACCCTCCTTTCATTTAGTTTCGCTCACTTTAAGTAACACCCTCTAGTCTACTTTTATCATTGATTTATCTGCGTGGCCTTTGCATCAAAATCAAATCAAATTTCACTAGAGCGGTGGAGCGCCCTTCTGTTTACGCTGCTGCGTTCTGGGCTTGGGACCAGTACAGGCTCTGCAGAACCCGTAGCCGCATTAGACTGAGCGACTATTGCCGCCCAGCCCCCTCTGCGATTACTTACGTTTAAACTTTGCTTGGGTACGCTTTATTCATTATCAGCCCAATCGAAATAAACATCACAGAGTATATCATTTATGACATCTTCGATTGACCGATTGGAAATCATTGTATGTAGGTTATTTTTACCAGCAGTGCACTTACTGCAGCGTTCTTACATCACCGGCGGCATCGGAGTACCATCCTGGCGACCACGGCGATACGGACCACGGCGAACTCTCCCCTGGGAAACAGGATAACAGGTAACCGGGCGGTTATGCAGAGTGGCCAGCCGCTTCGTGATAACCTTCGCACCATGAACAACCGTCATAGTAGGCTGCGGACGGAAACGATCATAGCGGCGGTCTGCAGTGTAATCCCAGGGAGTGATACTTGCATCGTCGGTCGGCACACGGTACGGGCTCATCATACGGGTCTTGCGCTGATTGACATTGACCGGAATCAGGAAATCGTAGTTCAGGTCGTTGTTCTTGACCTCGGTTTCGGTGAACAATTCGCCACCTGCATAGGCGCTCCACATTTCGATGCCACGACGGGTGCCCAGATACATAGGCTCATTGTTTGCTTCGAATTTAACACGGAAATACAACATAGGTTTACCTCTCTTCTTGCTTACACATTTTGATTTGCTTTTTATGTAATATTTGAAGCCGCTGGGTTAGACCACAACAGCAATCAACAGAGTTAGGGCGATCGAGATGAGGAAGAAATTGCGAATCGTTTCCGTCATTTCGATCGGATCTACGGTATCAAACCAGCGTGCCAGGGTGTCGATCACCTGATTGTAGCGGCGGAAACATCCCAGATAATACAGGCCGGTTCCGATTTGCTGGAGTGCGCCCACCAGAAGTAACATGGCGGCGAACACCCAGACGATAGGATGCTCAGACAATCAAATCACCCTCCTTTACTGTGAATGGCAGAGTCAGAATGTGAACCTGCAATTCGATTTGAACACGCGGCCGGAGTCTGCTATAGGGCAGGGAGTACGGGTCAGCCAATTCGATGCGGCGCTTATGACGGCGCTCTTGCATCCAGGTGGAATCCGTGTCACTAAGGTATGCTGCGAACATAATTCATATTGCTCCTTTCGATTGTTGCGTTGCGGCGCTTCTTACGGCTGCTGCGGCGCTCATACTCTTGTGAATTCGTCCAGATAATAACGAGAGCCATGCATAATGAAATACGCACGGCCCTGATTCGTCTGATAGATTTTGTGGCGGCCAGCCTGTTTACGGCGCTCGCCATTGTTGGTTGTGACTTCGACACACGCATCTTCAATCGCTGTGATCTCAAGCCCTCCCCAGTTGTTGAGCGGATACACGGCGATCGCATGTTTCTCTGGGGGAAAAACGTCTCTCATAATTCAACCTCGCTTTCTTGCTGAATAGAGATCTTGCCAGCGGAATCATATCAGGACTTTCAAACACGATAAACCCGCCCAGATTATTGATGGATGCAACCAGCAGACCATATTTTTCAATGATGAGCCAATTCAGGCTGTTCGGATTGTACGGTCGGAATGGTTTCGCATCAGGAAATCCCGCCCTCGCATCACTGAAAAACTGCGGGGTCAGCTCTTTCGTATCCAAATTTACGACACGAATCGGCGTAATGGTTCCGCTTTCCGGGTCCAGCACAACGGCGCACAATCTGTCATGCATCTGATAGATCTCTGACAAAATCATTAGAAAGTGTCCTCCTCTTCAGTTTCGCCAATGCTGACCAAAGTCTCTTTCATGCCGACACTTGGAATTACCCTGACGATTTTTGCCCCACGGATTCGCCCGACTTTCAGTTCATATTTGAGCAGTTCGAAAGTAGCTTGAGCTGCGGCCAGAATCGGAAATCGCAACACCTGTTCGTCGTTGTTCAGATGGATAATGCGGACTTGATATAACTTCTGCGACTTAGGCTCTGTCGTGTAATCTTTAGGAAGAGATCGTGCCAGGACTTTGTATTTGCCGTCGCCAGTCTTTTCGCAAAGGCGCACCGAGTAGCAATTCATATTTTCATTGGCTGTTTTCCAACCAAGAAACTCCTTATTCGCTTCTTCAAGTGTAGAATAGAATTTCTTACTGATTCTAGGACCTCTTGTATGGCATTCTACAAGTTCGAGCTGAACCATATACTCAGGCGGGATTTTTTTGGTTTGTTGCTGTGTTGCCCTGAATTCTTGTACTTCGCCATCTTTTAGATTCAGAGCAAAGAGCACAGCGGTTTCAGTGCCTGGATTCGAGCTGGCGATATAGTTCTCTTCCTTGTCGAGGTTTTCAAGAACACTCTGGATCTCTGCGGTGGTTTGAATGGCTTTTTTTACTCCAGAAAGATCCCCACATTTGATACAAAGATTTTGTTCCCGAAGCAAACCATCACGAGCGAATTCAAAGACCTGTTTCACTGTCAGCACTTGGCGAATGCCTCCTTTCACCAGGCGGCTTACAGCTTGCCGCTCATAATGCCCATCACAGGGACACGCTGACCTTCGCTCTGCTCGTACACATGGGCTTCGGTTGCGTGGCGATTGTGAACTTCTCGCTTAGCGACCTCAAAGTTCTTCTCAGCCTCGGCGTAACTCTTGCAAGGATACTCCATTTCGCCCATGATGGGATCGTTCCATTTGATTACGAGGACGTAGGGAGCTTCTTTGATGGCCTGTTCATAGCGCTGTGCCTCGGCGGACTGTTGGGTTTCGGCGGCCTGCTCCTTGGCGACGATTTTCTCGGCCAGATTCTTCAGCTCTGCAATCACATCAGCATTCAGACACCGCTTGGCTTCTTCAGCGCGAATCATCTCGGCGATTGCATTCACATCCGCCTTTGCTTCATCAGCCAACTTACGAGCCAGGCTTTCAGCGCGGTGACCTGCATACTGATTGGCAATCTTGTCATAGTGCCACCACTTGTCGACGGCGGCGGCGCGGGCGTATCTGAGCAGTTTCATGTTATCCATTTTGTTTTACCCCTCTTTTTTGTTTTATTAAATGGCAGCAAATGCCATTTCAATCTTCCTCAGCGGCGTTTTCACAGTTGCACCAGAGAATGTCCTCGATAATATCATCGAAGTTGTCATCTGGCGTGCCATTGCAATTCATAATGAGGGTCAGCTTCTGATTCGCAGGTGGGACTTCGCTGCCCAACTCATAGGCATAAACCCACGTCTCACCGTATTCATCCTCGATTGTGCAGTACAACAGGGTGATTTCGTTGTCGTTCAGGTCGAGACCGGTAACCACATTATATCGAGTGGCAATACCAGTCAGGATGTAACGATCATTCAGACCGGGCTTATGACCAGCGGCGCTGCCAGCGGAGCCCGCGCTTGCCGCCGGAACTGGAATCATAAAGATTGTTGCGAACAGAATCACGGCCATAATCACAACGGCCAGACCACGATTGCTCTTAGTCATGCTTGAACATCTCCTTCCATGCCTGCTGCATCGAAATCGTCAGAGCGACACCAATAATGATGCCGCAGAAGAGAATGAACTCCGTGCTGAAATAATCCATATTACTACGCTCCTTTCGTTTGATACTCAAATTTGGTCTACGGTTTTGATGACATAATCATCGTAATTATTGCCGAACGTAACGTATGCGTCCGGGCTGCACTTGGACAGAGCTTCCATCAACTCTGCGACAGTCATGCTCGTGGTTTTGTGCTCGACGATATCAAGCAGAGCGTAACCGGCGTGGTTTTCACCGTTGATTCTGACGAATTTCATATTGTTGAGCTCCTTTCGTTTTTTGTTTGGTTGTGGTTACGGTTACGTCTGCCCTGGTACCGTAAATCGCCCAGTATCGCTCCTTGCGGAGCAGAGAAAAGAGGTAAAAAAAGAAAACGCCAGCATTTGCATCTTGCGATTGCATTTGCTGACGTTGGGGTTGGTTATTAAATTAGGGCGGTTTTATGTCATGCCCCGGGACGTGAAACATCAAAGCTCTTCGATTATGACTCGAATAACGGTTTGGTTTTCGCCATAATTTAATTTCATGGCGTATAAAGTCAAATCACGAAACTCTTCTGCTTCTTTTTTCGTAGCAAAATCGGTTGTCGTTAAGACTTTCGGTTCGTCTCTAAGGCAACTGATAGTTTTAACTACGAATTTATTTTCAGCCATTGAATTTACCTCCTATGCTGGAATGAAGTAGAACTAACTCTAAGTATATAGAGTAGCGGAAGTAAATTCAAGACAGAAATCAAATTAACGCTTGCCAGATTTTACAGGAAATTGAGGCTCAAGAGGACGGTATCCTTCGGTTGTATTACCATCAATATATTGGGCCATTTTGTTGTCCATAAAACGAATTCGACCATTCACATCGACCTGCCCGCCATAAATTTCATGGCTTGCGATAAGGTATTCGTGAGACGGAGCGGTAGAAGTTCCACCATTTCCATGACCAATACCTTTACCTTTGAACCGACGAACACAAGAATTACAATTTTCATCAAAAGCGCCATGGTAAATAGCAGCCTCACGACGCTTTGCGGATTCAGCCCGCTTTTCAGACTTGGATTTGATTTTCCAAACCTGAATTCGATGTTGATGGATTGCTTCAAGAAGAAACGTGCTGATTTTAGCGGGGCAAATTCGCACCCACTTAGAACCATCGTTCAGGATCACCATGGAAGGATACATCCCAGAAGCAGTCGCACGTGCTTCCGTGATGAAATGAACACCATCAAACGAACCATAAAGCTCGCCGATGTTCACGTAATTGCCGCAGAACATGGTTTCCGCACGAGCTTGTATGACCCATGCGTCTGCATTTCGATAGTTTGTTTTCATAATGTGTTTACCTCTCTTTTCTTGCCTGTTTCGGCTAATGCCATCATCAGGGGACGGACTTACACCGCCCGACAGGGAGCAGTTTAACGTCATACTCGGGACACTAGTTATTATTTTTGATTTCATACCCTGTGGGGCTCCTTTCAGCAATTGAACTTGTCTTCAATCATGTACATCCATTCTTTCGATGGACTCAGGATAAATCCTTTGATAAAAACCGGGTCAGTTCTACCGTCTGTTCCTAGCAAATAGCACTTTGGAACGCTTCGTGGAATCAAATTGCTGTGAAAGCAATATTCGAGGTTCCCACTGTTGAAATGGTAGACGAGTGCTACTTCCCAGATTCCTTCTCTTTGCTCGGCAGGAAGGGCAGATAGCGCGTTCATGAGCATTCCCTTAACCCATTCTCTTGACTGGAATTGCTCATATAGGTCACGGAAAGGCCCGACATCGCTTGCATCCATGTACATTCTCATCTTCAAAGTCCCTTTTTCACAGAATGACTTCTTGTCCCAGAACAGCCGCACGAATGACACGCCCATTGTGATACAAACGAACTTCGTCATAGAACGGGCCATCGTACCACTTGCTAGAAACACTTCTTTCGAAACGCTTCGTTGCATACTGTTCATCATCAGTTCTGAAAGAGCAAGTAGGAATGTCGGCATGAGTGACTACAAGCCACTCTCTCGCCATAGGCAAAATGATAGGTTCGTCGTACTCTTTGACGCCACGAACAGAGACACTTGCGCGAGTGATACCGCCGACTTTTTTCTTGGTCTCAGCAGACTTCACATGGTGCTCCAGAGAACCCCACAGAATCTTTCCGGTTTCGGCGTTGATAACGGCAGACACCAACTGAGGCATATCACAGGCATGAAAAGCGGTCTCCATGTCCGTGGTATCGAGGGTCAGACCGTACTCATTGAATACGATAGTAAACAGCATAGCAATAACCTCTTTTCTGAGTGTCTACAATGCGCCACACTCTTGAGCGCTTGCACCTAGAGAAATGCAACCGGGTAGAGCTTGTGCCCTACCCACGCACTGGGCCTAATGCCTTGGCTTGCGCCCCTGCCCAGTCAGGTTTTGAGATTATGCCTTGGTGATACCGCCGACCTTGCCCTCAGCCTTGGGATCTTCGGTTTTCTTGGTACGACCATACAGAGCGTCCAGAATAGCCTGCTTCTCTTCTGCGGTTGCGTGGGACTTATTGACGAGAGTGACGACCGCCACAACGTCAATGGCGTGGGCTTCGTAATCTGCAACCTGCTTCTCAAGGTCGGCAATCTTCTTGTCCTTGGCTTCGGCTTCGGCCTTGGCTTCAGCTTCCTTCTTGGCGTTCTCTTCGGCCTTCTTTGCGTTGGCTTCCTTAGTCTTGGCGGCCTTGTCAGCCTTAGTCTTGTTCAGAGTAGCCCGTGCGGCCTTAATATCGGTTTGATTGACACGCTGAAGCGGTTCACCCTTGATAAGGCGGGCACTTGCGAAAATCAACTGGGTCAGAAATGCTTCGTATACCTTGGCAAGGTCACCGTTTACTGCGGTGCGTGCATCTGCGGAGATCTCGCCCAGAATTACAAAGTCAGCGTTGGTGACACTATACAGGGGGCGGCGCTTGGTCTCCTTGAACTTGGCGGGGTCACGAGAACCCAGCATCATAAACCATGCCCCTGCGGTCTTGCGCACATCGTCCGAAGCGACTTTGAGCATCTCCAAGTCCTCTTCAGAAGTGCCCTTGGATTCACGCAAGGTAGCAAGGACGGCCACCGCTTTATACAAGGCGGTGGAAGTCTTGAGAATGCCGTCTTTGGATTCGGTAACACCGTACTTGGTCAGCGTCTCAGTGGTGATTGCAGTGGTTTCGGAATCGGGGTTGACGATATCCAGAAACAGGTTGGAAATGGGGTTGAGCTTGACGTTTTTCTGAAGTTTCATAGTTTTTTACCTCTTGTCTATGATTGTTTATGTGCTGGCAACCACCAACACTTGACAAGGCACAAACATTGCGTTTGTACCCTCTCAAGTGTCCGCTATACTTTACGCATAGCGAACACGGAAAACTTTTGTGTTTATGCTTGTGAACAGGTAGTTTCAAGCCTTGTATCTCAAGCAATGGTAAAAGTTTACAGCCCGGACTTTGTAAGCCCTTGCGATTGCACGTCCACCGCCAAAGGATATAGCTAGGACTTTTGTGCAATGGCTACACTGGTAACTTTTGCCCAATGGGTTATTCCCCATTGCCCGCTTTATTTCTGGTTAAGTCGGGAAACCTACAACCCACGGATTTTAACTTTCTTGTCGGGCACTGACTACTCAAAGATAGCACAAACCACGTTGACAATATTTGTAAAAATCCAAACTTTACGCTTTACTATAACCGGTTCTACAATAGTTAGTTACACTATGAGCTTTTTCGGCCCACCTATTGACGTTATACACACAATCCCAAACAATCCCGTTACTTTTCCCGGCTTTATGATTGTTTAGAATGGTTTATCGACTACACAAATTTTCCCAACAAAAGAACCATTTCTATGAAAAGATATGATGATTCAAAATTTTGCCGTATGTGTGCCGTGCAACCCGGACGTGCCAACCTATTGGGAATTACCCAAACAGTTGTTGTGTCTGCGCACTTATACCATATACGATACAGTCGGATTGATTTTTCAGTTGTCAAAGAACAGTTGACGCAAGCCAACGGCGGTAAATGAACCGGTAAACCCGGAACGGTGAACTACTCAGCAAATGGGGCCGCTGTTCACCGTTCTCCGTGTTCCCTTGGAGTGATTACAGTATAGACCCATCAAAAAATTTTGGCAAACAATAATCCATGGTCGATTCTCCCTTTATATATAAAAAGGTATAATCAAAAAATAACGATAAACAAACGGTTCGCAAATACTCGAATACCACCTAATAACGGAAGGTAGCATTCACCGAAAACCCGCATGATTCCTAGATTTTTCAGGCCATACCGGGGGGATGTTAAAAATTGGAAAAGGGGTCGAGTTTGGGTCGTGCGTACCAGTTATTCCATCTCCCCAGCCCGTACAAAATCACCCGGTTTTCGCACCTCACCCGCCTCTCGCTCGCCTCCTCAACGCAACAATCATCCATCCGCATTCGCTCCTAATTCGCAGTCACCAGCATCCAAAATCACCTGTTGATCACCCCTAAATCACCCATCATCTCACCTATCTGCGCACCAACAAAACGCCCATTTTTACCCCCGATCTCGTCTCCGGTAAACAACGTATTATCGTTATAAAATGCTTCGCACCAATCGTGATTTTCATCCCAATTTTCACGCAGTTGTGTCTCGATCGCCGCATAATAGTGCCCCAGAAACGCCACAGAAACGCTCAAAATGCATTATTTTTGCTCATTTTTATTTAATTTTAATAATTTTTCTGCTATTTTTACTATATTTTATTTACTTTTACAACAGATTATTTTATTCCGGTATTTTGCACAAAACTATTGCTTTTACCACGCCATGGGTGTATAATAAGGTATAAAGAAAAAGCCCGCAGTTCTCTCCACAGCTGCGAGCTTATATTTTCAGTAGTCAATCACACTTTACAATATCATTATTAAAGGAGGATCACCCGTTAATGAAGTTTTATGACACCTCCGCGCTTCTTGATTTGGGAGCTGCCGCCTTCGAAACTGCAAGTGCAACAGCCTCTAGTGCAACCGCTTCTAGTGCAACAGAGCCGTTTCTGATCGCCGATATGACCCTGCACGAGCTGGAAGAGATTAAAACAAGCGGAAAGAAGAGCGAAGAGATCCGCTATAAAGCCCGTACTGTAACTCGCCTGCTGGCCGAGCATCACGACGACAACACCTTTATGGTAGTGGCAGTCCCCATGTCTTCCCTGTTCTATATCCTAGATGGCAAACCGATCAGCGACAACAACGACGCGACGATTATGGCAACCGCCCGCTGGTACCTGGACGAGATGAAGCGCAATCTGGACGATGCGATCGAAGCCGGTCTCACAGAAGCGCAGAAACAGATTCAGGCCAACATTGATTCATTTAAATTTGTGACCAGCGACCTTAGTTGCGCCAATATTGCAAGCGGCATTCTTTATCTGCCGATTGAGTTTACCTATCCCGATGCAGCAGCAAACGCCAACAATAACTACACTGGCTAGACCGAAGTCACTCTTAATGAGGGCGGCGAGGAAGCCATGGCGATGGCATATCAAACCCACGATGAAGGCTATACATATCAGAATCTGTTTGGCACTCCAGTGAATGGCTATCTGATTGTTCGTGATCCAGATACAGTAGACGATGATACGCCGGCAGGCAATGCAGTAGGCTGGCTGCGATGGAATGGCAAGAAATATGTACCACTCAAATACAAAAAGATCAGTAATCGCTTCACTGGCGACGTAAAACCGCTTAATGACCAACAGAAGCTCGCATTTGATATGCTGCAGAACGATGATATCACCGTTAAAATGCTGGCTGGAACATTCGGCAGCGGCAAGACAATGCTTATGGTGTCCTCTGCTATTGATATGATCGAGAAGCACAAGGTTGAGAAGCTGATCTGGATTCGCAATAACATCGAAGTCAAGAATACCAAGGAGTTGGGCGCACTACCCGGCACCCTACTAGAAAAGCTCGGCGCTGCTTCTTTTGCTGGCCCTCTGGCTGATCACTTGGGCGGCGAGGCTGGTTTGGAATACTGGATCAATAATGGGCAGGTAGAAGTAGCTCACCTTGGATTTATTCGTGGCCGCGACTACAAGAACGCAATTATTATGGTTTCAGAGGCTGAGAATCTGACCAAAGAGCATGTACAGCTGCTACTCGGCCGTGTTGGTGAGGGTTCTATGCTGTGGCTTGATGGCGACCTGAAGCAGACTGACGAGGCCGTGTTTGAAAATAACAGCGGTATGCGCAAGGCAATTCAGTGTCTGGCTGGCAACCCGCACTTTGGATATGTCTACCTGAACAAGACAGAACGCAGCGAGACCGCACAACTGGCTGACCTGTTAGATTAAGGAGTCAGCAGTATATGACAATCGATAAAGTGATGAACAATCTCTATGATGCTCTAAACAAACATCAAGATACTATCTGGTTCGATTATCAAGGATTCCGCTGGGAGCTTGGTCATGACTTATCTTTTCATCCACGACATATACTTCATTCAGGAAATTGTTCTGAAGATCGACGTGCAGCTCAATACAGTTGTCCAATCCCCTACTATCCAGAATCAGAAAACGAATATATATGCGAGAGTTTATTATGACAGATAGAATAAATAATTTGCTTAACACATATAGAGCCTTAGCAAATGCAGCTGGCACTAGACTCCATAAGAAAAGGAACCAATTCAGGACGTTGATATATGGAGCGCAATATCATAACTCAAAAACAATTTTTGAAGGAGAAGAAATAATGCGCGTTTTATTCGTAAGGCCATCGATCTATGACACAGTGTGCGACTGGCATGAACGCATGGATACTGTGCAAAAGCATCGCAAGGAGACAGCAATCTGTAAATCACCCGAAGATTTTTGGAATATATTCAATAAAGATAAATTCGGCGCACAATATACGACATTCTATTTTGACGATAGGCTGGCGCTGACCGATACTTTTGAATTTTTCAAGGAGATCGTGCGGCTGTATGGTGAAGAGGATGCGAAGTATATTTCAGAGAATAAAATGCGGCGGATCACCATGAACTATTTGATGAACAACAATCAGTTTGACTTGTTCCAGCAGTTCTCTATCACACCCGAATGTCTGGACGATGTAATACATGATGCTCTTGCTGATCAACAATGCGAATGTGTGTGCAGACCGCTATTGTAAGGAGGGTGAAATATGGAAAGAATATTAGCGCCACGATACGGTGGACGTACATATGCGATATGTGAATACGCTGTCAAGAACAATTGCAATATCTTGGTGCCGATGGACGGGACAGCTATATTATGTGCACAGGACTATATCAAGGAAATCGCAAGGAATCTTGATATTCAATATTAGGGGTATAGGGTTGATCATCAATGTCTTATAGTGGATTTACAAAGCAGAGAGCGTGGAGAATATGCTATCCATATACTGACGGCGACTCGCCCTCCTGACAACTACAATGGATTACGTTTTGAATACAAACCACTTGTTGTTGATGATATCGACCGATGTTTTAAACTCATGTGTTTTCCGAATGTACAAATCGATGCCTGTTCTCTGATGACATATGATCCGAGCGAGGTTGCGTTTACACCACCAACTGCGCCTCAAGAAGTGCAGCGGGATGAATGCGTGTGTAACAGCTTGGTATAACAGAGGTACCCGCAATGAACAAATTTGATGCGCTACATGATGATCGCACGCTGCGATGGTGTAAGTACAGATATCCCGATGATATCAACAGTGGCGAGTTTACTTTTGACTGCACGAAAGATGGATTCACATGGACTCTGCCAAGTGATAAACCACTGCGAACCACAAATGAAATCGTATCTTACATTGACGCAAATGGTAACCAGTGTAAAGTTCAAGCTGAAGTAAAATACTATGGAATGGGACACGATCCGCTGTGGACGATTGCAATTCCTAATGTTGTCGAGGCAGAAAACGAATGCGTTTGTGAATCACTATTATGAGGCACGATATGAACAATCAATTATTGATACCTGACGATAAGATATACATATATCCATCGGATTGGAAGCAACCTGTGCGAATTCATTTTGAAAATGGATCGACTATCGACACTGTAAATTATAGCGATTCACATCATACTATTCAATTCGATAAATAGGTTGATTATAACACCATAGTTACTGATGAAACTTTACAAAGGTTTATCAAAGACTATGTATCGAAAAATTTCCCAAAAGAAGAATACAGTGTATCTATTCACCATGAGTGTTACTGTGAGAGTCTATTATGAAAAAATATATCAGTGAAGAAGTACAACAACAAGCAGCCCTACAATTACATATCGAAATTGAAAATGATTGTAAAATAGAATTTGATAATTTTAGATTTCAAATAGACGAAGATGATATGACGGTTTGCCGCTATGGAGAACCAGATGAAACGTTTGTAGTTAAAAGGAAAGTAAGACTTTTCTTATTAAATAATGGATTTGAATTCGAAATTGCTGGGCCTTATGCTGAACAGATGTACAGACGATATCTTAAACTGATAAATGGAGATATCAATACAAATAGTGAATATTATTGTGAAAGTCTATTGTAAAGGAGATGAAAATATTGGATGAACAAGAGCTAACTGTAAGAGTTGAAGAAATAGATAATCATTTATTTTCTATGCACGATACAGTAAACCATGCGATTATCAAAGTCGATGAAGCAAATGCTCTGTCACACTTTGCAATAGAACGTATAGATACTATAAGAGCAACAACAACTTCGTATCAAACTGCGATTGATCAATTACAAGCTCGAATCGTAGAACTTGAACATAAAATCGATTTACTGACAGGGCCATGTATTTGTGAGCCGCTGCTATAAGGAGGAACTATATGAAAGAAAACGACCTTTCAAAACAGGATATTTACAATATTGGATTTGCCGTAGCTGATGCTGTGCGCGATTATGATGTAACTTACGAGGATATCCTTGACGCGATTCAGGTATATGCAGAATAGCAGGAACTGATCGGCAATGCATCGCTTTATGATACGTTGTGGATGGAAGATGGTACGCCTATGTCCCCTTCTTTGACACGATATTTATTCCATGAGATGTACTGCCCAGATGATTATGGTTATGATGAGGAGGACGGCGACGATGAGTGATCGCAAGCGTGATAAGGTATCTAAGAGCAGCTATATGCGTAACGCCCGCAAGCAGCGTATGATCGAGAATCAGTTTTTGCAGGAAGTTGAAAAGGCTCAAGAAAGCGGCGAACGCCAGCGGCAATCAGAGCGGCGGAAGCGGCGCACAATGTGGGACGACGACGAAGACTAAGGAGGTACGCAGTAGTATGGACAAAGAGCCTAAGAAGCCGGGCGGAGAGAATGATACAGAGCGAGACGATATTCAGGAGATCCGCGTTAACTCTATTCCGCTGATGGTACTTATCGCTGGCGTTTTAAGTTCCGTTGACTTTGTTGATTGGATGTTTACTATCGCAGAAATGCTTGTTGTATTCGTGCTTACATATCAGATTCTAGGGCGTGTGCTCTTTACTGCCCTGGTAGTTACGCCCATTTTGGTTGTGTTTATCAGTAAGTGTCTGGCGGCATACGATGAGATCATGTATGGCGACGATGATATGGGCGGCGATGGTGAAGATGACGGCGATGACCACTTTAACGACCATTGGAATAATTTAATTCATTGAGGAGTGATATTATTTGTTTAGTCCACCATTATATAGCGTACTAAAATTTAACTTGAATTATATCGTTTCTCATAACTATAATTTCAAACTGACACCAGAAGAGATGGAGCAGTATAAGGTCTTGCAGGGCGACGATATGTTGTTCAGACAGATTCGGCTCATTTCCGATGACTAGAATAAATTCCAGCGCTTTATTATCTTTGTTGATGCAACAGGCGGCCAGAACCACCCTGATGCTATTGATCATTTAGTAGAGCATGGATTCAAATTTAATGGCCAGAAATATCTGTTCTGTGAACGTAGTGCAAGTATGGTCCGTCAGAGCATGTTAAGTTTTGTTGAGCGACATATCTACCCTGAACTCGACCGCCGTGTAAGCATGGAACTGGATTTTTCTGAGACACCAACCGTCCTGAGTAAGTATTATGCTTATCGTGGTTTGATGCTGAGCAGCTGCCACTGCCTGGAGAACTGGTACCCAAAAATGATTGTTGTTCCAGACTATATGACAACGATCAAGAATCAGTGGATCGAGTATCTGGTAGACAAAACTGTGACGTTTAATGACCGCAAAACAGGCAAAGAGCGTACCTGGACTCAGAAAGATATCGCCACAAAAACAGTTGACATTGATATCAACGCCTTTGATGGTGCTGGAATCTGCCACCCAAGTATCATGCGCGAATTTGAAAAGCGTATCGGAACTTCTGAACGGATGAACAGCTTGATTCTGCGTGCTCCATATATCAAGGGTTGCTTACATGAGATTGATTACGAGCGTTTTTTTGAAGAGAACGGCGTTACAAAAATCAAGGACATCTGGGGCATGGAATATGATGTAACACCTGGCAGCGAACCAATGATTATTATTACTGCTTCAATGTACAAGGGTCTCAAATATTTCAAGAAAACCGGTACATATTCTGACTGGGAGAGATACTGGGAACTTTTCAAGAAGTACGATAACTGCCTTGGTGTAGCTAAATGGAACTTTACGCTTGAACAAGAACCGCTTTCCACCCGTAGCAACTATCAGGTTATTCAAGACCTACAACTCGACAATGAGTCTTTTAAGCATCTAGCTGACGACAGCATTACCTGGTATCAGAATATTGTCAAAGGCGACCCGATTTATACATACTGCTTCCTTGGTTTACTTGCCGAGAACAACGACCCAATGAATCATTATATGGCTGCTGCCCTGCGTAATCCAGTGATGGTAAAAGAGCCGGCAATCAAAGATTATATTCACTCGCTGCTTGATAAATATCGCAATGAGATGAAGTGTGGTCGGCTTTGGATGAATGCTACTTTTAAGTTCTGGGCCCCTGACCTTATTGCACTGTTGCAGCACATTGGTGGCCTACCTGTGACTGGCTGCCTTGAAGACGGTGAGTTCTACAGTTTTGATCGTCGTGGTGTGATGGAAGGAGCCCGCTTAATTGAGCGCAATCCCCATATCTCTGTTGCAGAGCATGTAAAGGCCAAGGCTGTAGACAACGAATACACCCGCAAATATTGCAGCCATCTTCAGAATGTTGCTATGGTAAATATCAAATCCATCGTGGCTTCAAGACTCAATGGTTCTGATTTTGACGGCGACTTGGTTCTAATCATCGATAATCCACTGATGATGAGTGGTGTTCCTGATAATATCCCCATCACACTTGATGTTGAAGATAAGATCACTGCGTTAGCAGAATGTGATATTGTGAAGAACAAAGTCGCTTGCACCATTCGCGGATTGAAGAGTTCTATTGGCGAGATTTCAAACTACGCAACTGCATACCATAATAAGGTTCCGACCATGGAAAAGACCAAGAAGCTCTATCACGATAATATTTCGCTTTTGAGTATCTGCAACGGAAAAGCTATCGATTATGCTAAAACCGGTGTTCTGTATCCGATCCCACGTAATGTAGCAGCTTATGGTCGTCCCCTACCCTACTTTATGAAGTATGCAGGTCCTTACTACGCACGTTTACATAATCTCAGCAAGGCACATAGCAACATGAACCTGCTTTGTATGAGTCTGGAGCGTTGGGAGCGCGGTGTACGGTGGCGCAAAGAGCCCGTAGGCAGCTTTGATTGGCATATCATGTACGATCCAGAGGTCTCCTATGACCAGGCAGTCTTTGATGAGATCGAAGCCATTTTCTTGGACTTCAACAAATGCCGCAAGGAACAGCTTGAGTTCGAAAAGAAATGCCGCAACTGGCAATTGTATCATAAGGACATCGAGTCGCGTATTACCAAAGAAGAGGCCAAGACATATGAAACGAACTGGCAGGCGATCTACAATGTCTACCGTAACAAGTGCAAGCTGGTGTGTCCTGATGTGAGAGAGCTGGCGAATATTCTTGTAGTGCTTTGCTATGAGAAGTATCCCAATAAATTCAAAAAGTTCTTGTGGCACATGGCCGGCGCTGGTGTGGTCGAAAATATCAAGCCGGTTCCTGTTCAGCTGCCAGTTCACGACCCAAACGGCGAGTATGAATATCTTGGCCAGCGATATAGTCTGGCTGAGCCGAAAATCTATGAAGCAAGAGTAAAATAACAAAGGAGTTTATCATGCTTAATCTATTCAAAAAGAAGAAAACGCAACAGGAAGAACCACCACAGCAAATGGAGTGCCCCAAGTGTGGAGGGACAATGACGCTGACAAATGGGCTGACATATAAATTCCACTGCAGGGGGCAGGAACTCGAAGCTTCAAATGTTACCGCCATGAAATGCGCGAATTGTGACGAGATGATGTTCAGCTGGGACGAGGCTCAACGTATTCAAAGATTCGCTCATAAATCTGTAGGCTGGGAGGATAAATCAGAATGAAGAGGGTTTTTGTCATATTGATTTCCATCTGTTTGATAGGATGTTTGTTGACTGGCTGCGGTACAAAAGAAGACCAATATGGTAATTGGGCTGACAATCATAGTGATGATTTTTATCATATTTTGAACACTTCTATCGTGTACGCCAAGGATACAAAAGTTATATATTATTACATTAGTGGTGGTGCAGGAGCGAGCTATATGGCTCCATACTATAACGAACATGGACAGCTTTGTCGTTATGTTGATGGCGAAATTACGCCAATTGAATAAGTAGGTGTTACAATGAATATAGCTTAGCAGATCCTTTATTGGAAATCAAAACCTTATTCTTTTATTGATACATATTTTGGCTCTTCACTATATTGGTACCAGAAAATTTATCTATGGATGTTTTGTAATAGGAGGTTAAATGGCATATACAACTTTCTACTGCAATGAAAATATGCTGCTTGATCATTGGCAGGACTATCACGAGTCAAATCTGATGTTGCGAAACCTGCTAAAGCGAACTTCACTCTCTCCTATTGAATGCGCCACGATTTATTATGAACGAATGAAAAATCCTGAGTCTGTCAGCTATGACCGCAGCCACTTGATTCAGACGTTCAGCAGAGGCCGTAAAAATAACGCGCCAATACTTGACGTACATCAAGTTGTGCTTTATCAGAAAGATCTGGACTATATTACAGAGGCGCGCCGAAAGTATCATATCAATTACGCACAATTACGTGTTCTGTTTGGGGTGATATTCTTCTGCCGACTGTACGGAAGTGACACCTTTGCCTTGGACACCGAGTTTAAGATGAAACGTTTTGGTGGCTGTTTTGAAGAACAGACAGAGATCATGTATTGCACTGGGAAGAACTAGGACGACGGCTATAATACAGTGCGGGGTATGAAAGAGATCTCTGATGACTATCACCTGCTGAACAGGACCGGCACCGACGACATTGGATGCTTATATCAGTACCCAAATTTTGCTCTTGATAAGAATGATACGATTGCGTACACGTTCAATGTAACGTTTGAAAACAATCGGCTGAATCTAAGCGCCATAGTGCGAGAGTTATTTGACCCGAAGGAATGCTATTGCATCGTGTGTGGCGAACAGTATCACTCAGAAAAACCAAATGCCAGCAGATATTGCAAAGGATGTGCGGCAAAGAAAGAACAAGCACGTCTGGCGAAAATCAAGCGAAAACGCAGCGAATGCACGAAATGAACTTTAGATTCTTAATATATGAAAGGGTGTTGTATATTTCCCTTTCGATTATAAATTACAAAGGAGATTTATTATAATGGTTGAAATTACTAAGCGTGAGGCAGAGTATCTGCGTAAGGTTATCCCCGGTGTCCATATCACCCGTACTGTTCACCACTGGTATGCGGAGGAAATCAAATCTGTGCTGACTCAGCTGCCTGGCAATCCCGAGGCAGAAGAGGCGCTGCGCGAACTGAATCGCACCCAGCGTACCAACACCAATTTTGAGATCTGAGGTGGCGCATGGACGAATTTAAGAAAGCGGACGGCGAGACCTTTGATGAATATATGATGCGGATTGGTGAGGCATGTAGTGAACGTAAGCTGACATAGGATCAGGCAGCAGAACTGCTGAATGAAGCGACCGGCTCAGACTATGGCGAATGCAGATACCGCAAGACCTATAAGTCGTGGAAAGCTGGTTATGACTACGCTATTGATCACGCCAACGAAGAAACGATCCAGGACGAACTGCAGCGACTGAAGATTGAAAAGATCAAATTACAAGATGAACGCAATGCAGCAAACAAGGTGTATCGCGATGTTGCCCGTGCCGAATCCATCAAAGAATTGATTCTGAAGAACGTTGCTCCGTATAACCCTGATAATTTTCTGAATGTTGTGCAGTACGAAGACAGCGGTCACGATGTGATTGTGTGTTTGTCTGATTTACATGCTGGCGCTGGTATTGATTCTGCGTGGAATAAGTTCAACAAGGATATCCTAAAGGCTCGGCTTGAGAGTTATGCTGCACAGGTGTTCAATATCGTAGCGCGACATGCAGCCGAAAAGATTCATGTGTTGCTGTTGGGTGACCTGATCAATGGGCATATCCATGTTAATACCCGCGTGCAGAACAATGAAAACAGTATTGAGCAGGTTATGACGGCTGCAGAGCTGGTAAGTAATTTTGTTGCTACACTGTACGAGGTATGCCAGCATATTGACGTATATTCTGTGAGCGGCAATCATTCACGGGTGTTCCCCAGTAAAGAGGAACAGGTGGCAGGCGATGAACTTGAGGCACTGATCCCGTTCTATATGAAGGCACGGTTACAAAATCTGGCTGGCATTGATGTCAAGACAGAAAAACTCGATCCGACTTTTGGTGGCTTTAAGGCCAGAAATAGTCTTGTGATGTACGCACATGGAGATAAAGACTCCCCTGCTAATGTCGTTGAGCACCTGACATTGATGGTGAAGCAGCCAATCGACATGGTGTTCCTTGGTCACCGTCACACAAACGGCATGACAACGGTGCATGGTACAAAGGTTATTGAGAGCGGCTGCGTTTGTGGCAGCGATTCCTACGCAATTGGACTGCGCAAGAATGATGTGCCGCAGCAGGCAGTGGCTGTAATCGATGATAGCGGCCTTGAATGTCTGTATGATGTCAAGCTGGAGAAGCCAGCGAAGATAGTAATTTAATAGAGATTTTGATGCCCTGGGCTACGGCCTGGGGCATTTTTATATGTCGCAGGTGACAGCGCCGGTGTGCTGACCAGCCTCATAAGCTGTGTTCGGATGCGTTCGACTCGCATACCTGTACCCACAAAAATAAATTAAAAAGGAGGATTTCAAATTAGAGATGGAAGAAAAATATCACAAAGATTTAGGAGGCGATTACTTCTACTGCTATTCCAGACGGACAGCGCTGTTTGTTCGCGCTATGGGAATTTTTTACGAAGAGATTGGAGAGCACCCGGTAACTGGCTCTGTATATACAAAATTCCGCAAGACGAAAAAACTAAATGAAGTTTTAAAACTATAGGATCAGATCAAATATCGCTTCGATGATATGATGGACGATGGAACGGTGGTGATTGGCTATGGCCAGAGTTGCCGCAGATAAGAAACCGCCTCGTATCAAGGTTCCGCCCTCTTGGAGCGGTGGCAAGTGTATGTGTTGCGGAAAGATCTATGACGTGCGCAAAGGGAATTTCTCAAAAACGAAGAGTCAATGGTATATGGGTAATGATGGATACCTCCCGTGGTGCAATGAGTGCCGTGAGAAGATGTTTGAGTTTTATGTTAAGAAGTATAACGATGAAGATGAAGCGATTGATCGTCTGGCCATGATGTTCGATACCTATGTAAATGATAAATTGCTTGACGCTTCAGAACATTCTGTGGCATCTGCTTTAAAAATCAACACCTATATGGGACGTCTTAATATACGTCAGTATGCAGATAAATCTTATGACGATGTGATCGACCAGAAGAAAAAAGACGCTTTGGCTGCTGGCGATACGAAGGGAACAAAGGTCACTCAGAGAATGATCAAGAACTGGGGGCGTGGTTTGGATAATCAGGATTATCTATTCCTTGAAGATCACTACCAAAACCTTATTACACGCCATGAGTGCAAGACAGCCGCGCAGGAGATTCTGTTCAAACGCATTGCAAAGGCAGAGCTTAACTGTGAAAAGGCTGACGCAACTGGTGATACCAAAAAGATCAAGGAAGCAAACGACAATCTACAGAACCTGATGGGATCTGCCCAGATCAAGCCGAATCAGACGAATGATAATGCACTGGCTGAAACGAATACTTTTGGCACGTTGATTCAGAAATAGGAAGAGGAAGAGCCGATTCCAGAACCGTCTCCCGAGTGGCAGGACGTTGATGGTATCGGTAAGTATTTTAGAGTGTGGGTGCTGGGTACGTTGCTTAAGATGTTCAACTTGAAGAACCCATATCAAGACGAATTTGACGAAGAGTTTGAACGATATACTGCTCATAAACCAGAGACGAATGAGGATGATACCACAGATACTAGCCTCCGCGAAACTATTTTCGGTATTGGCGAAGGCGGTGGTTCCGCATGAGTAAAGAAAAATTAACAGATAAGGAAGTAGCGAATACAAAATCAGAAAAGATAATGAACGCAGTTGCCCTGAGGGCGTCATTCTATAGAGCGAATCCTCAGCGGTTTGCAAAAGACTATTTAAACCTGACATTGAAGCCATTCCAAGAGCTACTACTGTTTTTGATGGTGAGATGTACCGGCTTCTGCTTCATTGCTGCTCGCGGTCAAAGGCCGCCATTCTATTGTGAATGAAAAAATCGGGCAATATCGGTGAAGGCTTAACTGCTAATACCGAGATAAGCGAGGAGATTGCGTAAGGCTTCTCGCCATCGTAGAGCGTAGTGGGTGAATAAATATAATCCCACCAAGAGTGTCCGACACGAAAATGTACGCCAATCTGGGGCTGAATAGACAGTCCGATGAAAATGAAGGAAACTTCCAGAACAGTAGATAAAAAACTACTGGTTAATAACTAATTGCTAGGCAAATCTTTTCTAACCGCAGTTTTCTGTGTGATTACATGTATTTTATGGCCTGGTTCCAAAGTTTGTATTGCCTGTAAGGTAAGAAGCCAATCTATCAGTATTTTAGATGAAAAGATAATGAAGGAGATCTACCCCAATAGTCCCCTTCTACGATCTGAAATCAAAAAGGTCGATATCAACAATCAAAAAGCAGAGATTATATTTAGGAACGGCAGCTATATCAAAGTTGTCACTGCAACAGATAGCAGTCGTGGTAGTCGAGCTACGCTTCTTATCTGTGATGAATATAGATTACTTTCTAAAGATGTCATCGATTTGATCTTGAAGAAGTTCTTGAATATTGTTCGTCATCCTGGATATTTGGACAAGCCACAATATGCACATCTTGCAGAGCGAAACAAAGAATTCTACCTAAGTTCTGCTTGGTTCCAAAACCATTGGAGTTATGAAAAATGTCAAGATTACTTCGTAAATATGATCGACTTTAATAAAAAATATTTCTGCGTATCCTTCCCGTATCAAATGTCAATCAAGAGCGGCTTGCTGTTGAAGGAGGCTGTAGAGGACGAAATGAGTGAATCCAGTTTTTCTGATTTGACATTTGCAATGGAGAATGAATGCAAGTGGCTTGGTGCTACCGAAGGTGGACTATTCCAATTTGATGACATCAACAAAACGCGCGTCATTGAAAAGGCGTTCTACGCACCGAATCTTTTACTTAATCAAGCTGCTATGGACGTGCCGAAAAAGAAAAATGGCGAAGTACGAATTCTCACCGCTGATATTGCATTGATGAGCAGTCGCAAAAACGACAACGACGCAACCAGTATCTTCTTGAACTGTATGCTGCAGAATAAATCAGGACGCTACACCAGCAACTTTGTCTATTCAGAGAACGTTGAGGGTATGAGTGCGCAAGACCAAGCACTAAAACTGCGACGGTATTTCGACTACTTCAACTGTGATTATATCGGGGTTGACTGTAGAGGCGTTGGATTACCTCTGGTTGACTTGCTGATGCGTGATATGTATGACCCAGAAACAGGCGAAACATATCCTGCGATCAGCTGCTGTAACAATCAAGAAATCGCATCTCGCTGTGCTGACAAAAATGCTCGCAAGGTCATCTAGGCCATTATGGGCAGCTCCCAGTTTAATAGCGATGTTGCTATTGGATTGCGCAGCGGTTTCCAGCAAGGGCGTATTCATCTGCTTCAGAGTGAGTATGGATGTGAAGACCAGTTGCGCAAATTGTATAAAGGATACGACAAGATGTCGCCTACTGAACGAGCCGCGTTGCAAATGCCATATATCAATACCGGGCTTGCTGTAAACGAACTTGTAAACCTGGGCTACGAAACTGTGAATAACGTTATTAAAGTCAAGGAGAAATCCGGCTGCCGTAAAGACCGCTACTCTTCCCTGTCTTACAACTATTACATTGCGCAGCAAGTTGAACGAAGCATGGAGAAGAAGAATAAAAAGCCAACTTCGCTCACGTTTAACTTTAGAGCGCCTGTGTTAAAGAAGGGAGGACTGTAATGGCTGAAGATAAAATGCAGAAAAAGGTCCGCGTAACAAATGCCAAAGATGGCAAGACCTCTTATGTAACATATCAGGATCTTGTCAATGGCGTTTATGCGAACCTGTCACATATCGGTATTCGCAATCTGGCATCGAGTACCGACACAAATCCGACATATACAAAATATACCAAGGATCAGATCGTTACCTATCTTGGCAACCCCGCCAACTATGAGAAGCAGCTGCGAAATATGAGTAAATATCTATTCAATATTTCAAACTACTACCGCCGACTGATTCAATATTTTGCGAACATGTCTACATACTCTTATACAATCTCTCCGTATGGACTTGATCGGTCTAAGACAATTAACGCCAACAAGTTTAAGAAGGCATATTATTCTGCTGTGACCGCAGTTGAGTTGATGAATATCCCACATGAAGCCACAAAGATACTGACAATTGCATTTCGCGATGATGTTTACTATGGCTATGCGTGGGAGACAAATGATAGTTTTGCCTTCCAAAATCTTAATGCTGACTATTGTAAAATAAGCAGCATTGAAGACGGCGTTTATAATTTTGCTTTTGATTTTTCTTATTTTGATTCTAACAAAGACAAGCTGCCCAACTATCCGCCAGAGTTTGAGACGATGTATAACCAATATAAGGCTGACTCGCAGAACTACAAGTGGCAGGAGTTGGATAGTTCCAAGTCCATCTGCATTAAAGTAAACGAGCACGATTATATTCCCATTCCCCCGTTTGTGAGTTTGTTTAGTGCGCTTGCCGATATTGAAGACTACCGTGCCATCAGTAAAAACGCAAGTGAAACCAATAACTATAAAGCACTAGCGATGGAGATTCCAGTGAATGACGCTGACGGCTCTTTCCTGATCGATTATGATACAGCAAAAGAGTTCTATGACATGATGAGTAATGTACTGCCGCCGAATATTGGCGCAATTCTTACTCCCATGAAAATCAGCAGCTGGAACTTTGAAAAGAGCGGCGTGAACAGTGACTCTAAAGAGGTCGCAAATGCTGAGGCCACATTCTTTACAGATGCTGGCGTAAATAAGATTCTGTTCGGCGGCGGCGAAGATCCATCCGCTACCACCCTGCAGCTGTGTACTGTGAACGACCAGGAAATCGTGTTTGCAGTGATGCGACAGCTTGAGCGCTGGATCAACCGTAAGCTGAAGAGCGTTTCCGGTTCTTATAAGTTCCGCCTAAACTTCCTACCAGTCACTCATTATAACGTGACTGAGATGCATGAAAGATATCTCAAGGATGCCACCTATGGTATGCCGACTCGAACCGCCGCTCTTGCAACTACTGGTTATGCGGGCAGCGATTATGAGAACATGACTTATCTTGAAAATGAAATCCTGGGACTTAGTGCTGGTGAAACACCGCTCAAGAGCTCCAATACTCAGTCCGGTTCCGCCGGGGATGAAGGTGGCCGCCCAACAAACGCAAGTAAGGGCGAGGGCCTGTCTGATGCTGGCAATGTAAGCGCCGATAGACAGGAGGCATAAGATGAGTCAGGAGATTTATGAAGTTATCGTACACGGAGCGCACTCCGCCGGGATGGCAAAGTTCCTGGCAGACCGTGGCGCTCTGATGCTGCGAATAGACCCAACAAACAAATATGTTTTTGTATACGATTCTGTGTTTGAAAATGCTCTGGCTGAGTTGCAGGTTGCGATTCGCCAGGGCTTTTATTTTGCTGACGAGGAGGTGAAAACAGAATGAATCAACGATATCCGGTTTCTTTTATTAAGAAGGGCGAATACGAATCTTCTGATTTTCGCTTCATTGATGTCAGCATTGATGTAATGCACACTGGAGCAAACCTCAATAAGACAAGTTTCACAAAAGACGCGATCAACAAAGCAGTACCGACAATCCGTAATACGCCGATCCTGGGCTATGTTGTAGATGAACTTGACGAGGAAGACAAGGACTTTAAAGGGCATGAACATGAACTACGGATCACCGACAAGGACGTGAAGTACGTTTATGCTGGTCAAGCTTATGGTGTTATCCCTGAATCTTGTAACCCTCGCTGGATCGTTAAGGATGACGGCACCGGTATTGAACGGGAGTATCTGCGTGTTGATGGTTTGATTTGGACAAAATTTAGCGATCCTGTAGATATTTTCACCCGCGATGGTACGAAGAATCACAGTGTTGAGCTGACCGATATGGCTTGTGGCCCCGCAGATAAGAACGGCAACGTTCCTGTGGGGTCTTTTAAATTTGACGGTTGCTGCATTCTGTCTACGACTGATCCGAGTATCAAGCCCGCTATGACAGGCAGCTGCGTTACTGCCAATTTTTCTGTTGAAGATATTACCGCTCAGATCCGCGACCGGCTCTATGAGTATCAAGCAATTCAACAGAACTATACTGCGCAAAATGATAATCCATCCGATGAGGAGAAAGGAGATACAACGCCAATGAATGAAAATGAAATTAAGACCCCCGGCGTAGAGGAGAACCAGGTTCCTGCTGAGAACACGGTAACCCCTACCGAACCCGCCGGGAATGATGCTACTCCTCCCAATGAAAACACGGTGACTGAGCCTACAGCTGCTCCCGCTGAGGAGAATGTCGCACCTACTACGGAACCCGAGCCTGCTCCTGTCGAGCCCGCCGGAACTGAGAATACTGCTCCTACCGAGAATGAGACCGCTGCTGGTGCTGAGTTTACTCTGAGCGCTAATCAGCTTCGAGACGAAATTTATAATGCGTTGCTGAAATTTCAGGTTCCTTCTCGATGGGACCCTGACTGCATGATTCCTAAGTATTGGCTCACCGATATTCTGGACAGCGAGGTAATTGTGACCGATTCTGGCACGTATCAGCTAATGGGTATTCCCTACTCTATGAATGGCGACAATGTTGTTCTGGATTACGCGAATATTAAGCGTAAGAAAGTCACTTATGAGGATTGGGACGAGGGCGACGTGATGCCTGGCCTGATCACTATGTTCTCTACTTTGACTGATAAGCTTGTTGAACTGTCTGACAGTTTTACTAAAGCAGCAAATGAAGTTAGTGAAATCAAACCAAAGCTGGAAGCATATCAGCAGGCTGAGGAAAAGGCCGCTGCGGCCGCAGATAAGGCTAAGCGTGATGAGCTGTTCTCTATTATGGACGAGAAGCTTGGCGCAGATACTGAGTACATTGCACTGAAGGAGAACAATGAAATCAGCTATTCAGACCTGGAGACCAAGTGTTACGCGCTGGTTGGCCGTAAGAGTGCTGAGTTTTCTTATATTCCCAATAAAAACAACAAAAAAACTGTCCGCTTTGGCGTGGGTGGCACCCAGAACGGTTCAGATGTCGCGTATGGTGGTCTGATCGAACACTATCTCGGCAATAAGTAATTTACCAAAAATTAGGAGGTACATAATTATGGCTAATAATAAGCATGCTGTTGTGCGCATTGACAAGCTGGGTGGCACCCTGGATGGTGCTCAGCTGGAGAGTGCTATTTTCTACAAGGAGTCCGATGCTGCTGAGATTGATAACGCTCAGCTGGTTGTTCTGGGCGAGAAGCTGGGTCGCGAGGTCTACAAGGCTACCGCTCCTACCGCAACTTCCACCGTTGCTGACCTGTATCTGACCGCTGGCGTTGAGCTGTTCTATGATCAGACTGTGGCACACTATCTGCCCGAGTGGGTCAACGAGGCTGGCAAGCCCGTGCGCGTTTACGCTCTGAATGTTTCCAAGGGTGGCTTCTCTGCTACTGCCGAGGCATTTAACGGCACTCCTGCAAAGGGCAAGTATGTCGGTTTTGCTGCAGATGACACCAAGATCCAGATTCAGGAAGCTGCTGATGACAAGACCTTTGGCTGCATTGACTTTGTTGAGACTGTTGGTTTTGGCGATGGTCGCTATACCTACTACATGATCACCCTGAAGTGATTCCGAAGTTTTAAGAAATCAACATAAAGCCGTCCGTTTAAAGCGGGCGGCCATTTTTATTATAGGAGGTTTATACCATGGCTATTGATTCTAATCTGGTCAAGCTGGCTCTCGATGGCTACAAGGGCCACGTTGCTGGTGATTATTCTGTGAACGACACCCAGGAGGCTCTGCGTAAGGCTCTGGTTGAGGCAAATGGCGGTTCCACTAAGCTGGACATTAAGGCTCTGCGTGACGGCAGCTGCTCCAAGGTGTTTGCCATTGTTGAAGAGCTGGTCAATGTTATTTCTGAGGAAGGTCTGAAGGGCGACGAGTTCTTTATGAGCATGGTCGAGGATCGCAACCTGGCTTTGGGCGACACTCCAAAGTTCCACATCGAGAAGGAGTGCCTGTTTGCTGTTGCCGATATTGCCGAGGGTACTCAGGGCGTGCGCCGTCAGCGTCTGGAAGCCGGTACTGACATTACCGTCAATACTCAGCTGCACGCTATCAAGATCTATGAGGAACTGAATCGTGTTCTGGCTGGCCGTATCGATTTTAACAAGTTTGTTGATATCGTCTCTAAGTCCTTTACTAAGGATGAGCTGGATTCTGCATACGCCGCATTCGTTGGCATGTTCAGTAAGCTGAATGCTCCCTACATCGAGACTGGCTCTTTTGACGAGGACAAGCTGCTGGATCTGATCGAGCACGTTGAGGCATCCACCGGCGAGACTGCCGTTATTGTTGGCACCCGCAAGGCTCTGCGTCAGATCAAGACTGCCGTTGTGTCTGATTCCGCCAAGGAAGATATGTATGCAATGGGTCACTTTGGCCGCTTCAATGGTACTGAGCTGATTGCTGTGAAGCAGCGTCACGCTACCGGCACTACCGATTTCATCCTGGATGACAAGACCCTGTACGTGTTTGCTGGCGACACCAAGCCCATTAAGCGCGTTACCGAGGGCGATGTTACCATGCTGATGGGCACCCCGATGAACAACGCCGATATGAGCCAGGAGTTCCTGATGATGAAGCGCACCGGCATTGCCATTGTGTTTGACCGTGACTTCGGCGCATACAAGATGGCCTGATCGATAATTTGAGTTGAATGGCGGTGGGGCAATAGCCCTGCCGCTTCTTTTATTAAATAGGAGGAACGAATGGCAAGACGTACAACTAAGACTACCGCCGCAAAAGCCACTGCACCTGTAGTGACTGAGCCCGTAGTCGAAATCACAAACGAGACCATGGTGGAGTGCCGCAATGGCACAGCTGGCAATCTGATCTATAAATCCACCTTGAATCCAGGCTATACCGTTGAGTGGGAGGCTTTTGGCGATGTTCAGGAAATGGAGTATCGCGAACTGGTTTCTATGCGCGGTAATCAGCGCCGGTTCTTTGAGGAGAATTGGATTTTGATCGATGATCCCGCCATTATCAAGAAGCTTGGCGTTGAGCGCTATTACAAAAATAGTCTGACCACCGACAACTTCAATGACGTGTTTACAATGCCCGCCGATAAGATCAAGAAGATCGTCCCGACACTGCCGGGCGGCACCAAGGATGCGATTGCATCTGAGGCTAAGAAAAAGATCGAAACCGGTGAGCTGGACAGCCGCAGTGCGATTAAGGCGCTGGAGGACTCCCTGTCTGTTGAGTTGGAAGACACAATTTGATGTAAAGGAGGCGGGTCATGGCAACCACTTTTGAAAGTATCTATGCCCGCTGTCGTGGGCGCATTCGAGATTATGATAAGGAAGGATATACTGACGAGATGTTTGCAGACGCAGAAAACGACCTGCTTCAGGCCGCCATTGATGATTTTGCGGACATTTGTGTGCAAGACCTGACTGACTATGATGATGAGCTGCAGCAGTTCAATGTTACTCTGACCCGCAAGGAACAGAGTATTCTGGCGTTGAGCATGATTGTGCATTGGCTGGAGCCGTATGTTTATAACTCTGACGCTTTGAAGAACGCTATGAGCACCAAGGACTTTTCTTTCTTCTCCCCTGCTAAGCTACTGGAGCAGATGAAAGACCTTTTGGCGCAGTCGCAGCGTAAATTAACTGCTGAGATGAATTTGTATTCCTTTAAGTCAAACAGTGTTTCTGAGTGGACACAGTAAGGCGGTGGGATATGACAAGATCTCAATATAGAGCCATGCTGAAACAGGATGGAGAGACGCAGCGTGACAGAGTGGTTAATAAGGCACTCCATGATACGCGCCTATTAGCGCCAGTCAGTCCTTCTTATAAAAAAGTAACGATAGATGACGTACCCCGCTGGGTGAATATTATATCGTCTACTGTTACAAATCAGAAAATATTCCGCACAAGACCTGGTGAGGATTTTGAGATCGGCAGCATTATGTACTGGGGTAAGAGCCACTGGCTGATTACCGAACGTGATGCAGATGATGAGATCACCGTGCGCGGCCGCATTCAAATCTGCCAGAAACAGATCGTGTAGCAGGACGACAAGACAAAAAAGATCGTATCTCTGTGGGCAACTGTGGAAAAGCCGTATTACTCCAACCTGAGTGAAAACAAGGTGATGAGTTATTCAACTCGTGAATTCCGTATTCAAACTCCGTTCGACGAGTATTCTGCCCGTCTGAACATTGGAAAACGGCTGATGTTGGAGATCGTCAATGGAGAACCAAAGACCTATCGAATCACGTCGATTGACCAGATGACTGGCCGAATTGACTATGATAATGACCAGATCGGGTTTCTCTCGTTTAACGTTGAACAGGATCTTTACAACGCAGAAACAGACAATGTAGAGAAAATGATCTGCAATTATGTACCTGAAGATGCTTCCGATAACGTGGAAATCACCTATCCTGACGATAACATCGTAGACGACAGAGTGCTTTCGATAGAGTTTACAGGTGAACCATCCATCCCAACTGGTGGTTTTGGAAAACTGTTTACTGCAAAAATCGATGGCGAAGTATATGACAATGCAGAATGGACGCTTACCGGCGATTGTACTCCTGCGGGAGTATGTTTCAAAGGCGGTAATACGATTACGACCGGTGCAAAATGCAAGATCACTTGTGTGGATGATTCTAAGTTGATTGGACAAGTCGTGGTACTGACGGTTAAAGCAGCCGGCCTTACCGAAAAGATCGAATTGGAGGTGATCTGATATGAATCTCGATGAGATCGGAGTATTCAAAAATCGGGTCGTTTCCAAGTTGATCAATGACGAAAATGTCCTTGATGTCCTATTGGGCAACACAGATGATATCGACGATCCCGAAACTCTTCTGCTTGGTAAGAATGGGTCGGGTGAAGGTGGATGCGTGTTTAAGTATGAATATGTTCCAGATACACAGGAAAACTCAAAAACATTTTTGTGTGTTGAGGTTGTGCCAGAACAAACCAGCGGTGATTCTATTACGATGATGACTATTTACGTGTTTGCATATTGCAGTAAAAACCTTATGCAGACATATCACCGGAAAGGACAAGCTGGGACACGCATTGATATTTTGGTCAGTGACATTGATAAGCTTCTGAATGGAAACAAAGAATTTGGAATTGGACCGCTTGAATGGGCTGGAAGCAGCATCTATAAGCCGGCGCAGTGCTATTACGGACGAATGCTTGTTTATCAGGTTGGCTCTTTTAGGAGGGCTCGCTGATGAGAAAAATTTCGTACCTTGATCATCTGAGCCCATATGGCGTGCAGCTAAAAGATGTTGGGCGAATCCACTCCCCTTTTTTGAAAGATATTTTGAAGATAGGTTATACCCAGTATCAATACGCGCTGACCTTATTTTTATATACCCCAGAAAAATACTACCATGATGCGGCAACTATGATGAAGATGCCAGACATCTGGGAGCAAATGACAAGCGAACAAAAAGCAAATATTACGATGTTTGATATTCTTACATCGACAGACGAATCCAGAGCTGAACTGATCTCGGCCCTGGGTCTTTTTGTTTCTGGGGAATTGGAGTGGGACGAGCAGTATCGAGCAATTTTTATCAACAAAGAAAATAGCGGCAAAAAAGGATTCTCCGTTGGTGGCTATATCGACAGAAACAACTATTCGACCGTAACAAAGATTTGCTTACAGATGGTTGATATCGATGAAAGCGACATCCCGGAAGAAGCTCCAAAATTCAAGACCGAAAAAGATCGCTTGTTTTATGAGAAGTTCCAAAAGAAGAAGAAAAAGTTCAAACAAACAAAAAAGGCAGACCCGAATTTCGAGCTGCCGAACATGATTTCTCTCTTATGCACTTTTCATCCAAGTTTGAATTATTCAAACATCTTTGAGCTGACAGTTGGACAGATACGAGATACGTTCTCCCAACTATTACGCGCAAAACAACTAAATATCGCTGAAATGAATTACTCCGTTTGGGGCGGTAAATATGACCCCTCGAAATGGATAGAGCGAATTGACAAAGAAAACGAAACTATAGGAGGATAACAATTATGGCTAACAAGAATGCAAATTTCGCCAACCGCGAGGTCGCCGATCTGATGCTGGTCGACTACTCCACCAAGAAGCTGTTCCTGAATGTTGACTGGGCTAACGTCACTTCTACCTCTTTTGAGGGTGACCGCGTGTTCGCAACCGGCGGCCAGGGCGCACCTAACCGCGTGCAGTTTGACGGCTCTCGTACCGGCACTCTGACCATTGAGGCACAGGTCTACCCTGTCAAGGTCTTCCAGATGCTGTCCGGTAATGATCTGGGCACTACCGCAAACTTCCTGAAGCGCGAGAAGGTCACCTGCACTGAGGCCGGTAAGCTGACCATTTCTACTGCTGCTGGCACCACCGCTATTCAGGTCTTTAAGGCTGATGACGATCTGGGCACCGAGGTCACCGCTACTGTTACTGAGGGCGGCACTGAGGTTACCGTTGCTGAAGCAACCGAGAAGACTGCTTACATTGTTTATTACTACGCAAAGCAGGCAGCAGCTCAGGTTGTGCACCTGGATAGCCGTCACTTCCCCAAGGCTTATCGCGTCGAGGGTTCTATTCCCTACAAGACCGAGAGCGACGACATCATCGAGGCACATCCCATCTGGTACAAGGCTGCTCCTCAGGCCGGCTTCGAGCTGTCTTGGCAGAACACTGGCGATCCCGTCTCTCTGACCATGACCTTCGACGTTTTGGCCGACGAGAATGGCGACATGTTCTCTTTGATCTTCCCTAACGAGGGCTGATACATAGCATTTACACGAGGCAGAGTCTTTCGGGGCTCTGCCCCTTTTATGAGCGCACCAACAGCATGGCAACTACTGTACTGCTGGCGCGTTGATATGAGGAAACTCACAAATAAAAAGAACACCCACACAGCGGACCAGCTCTCTAATTTGCATAGAGGCTTCAGTAAAAACTCGGACAGATGGCACCGCTTACGCCCGGCGCTGGCTTACTTTCATAGCAAACAAGACAATGGCTGTCAAATCAGCTACAAAACCAACGATTTCTCGCAGAGTCGCAAAGTTAATCTCCATAGGGTCCTCCTTTCTACCAGCAGCCGAACTACTGGATTTTCGGGAAGCCCCTATGATAATGTCCACATGTTTAAATAAGCCCCAAAAGGGGTGTGCAGGTGTTCTTCAAGTTTGAATTTTACCACATCCAGAGAGAAAAAGGAAGTGTTACATATAAAAATCTTAGCTTTTGACCAGGCGCTTGGTAAAACAGGCGTTTGTACTTTAGATGGCAACGCTGTCTACCATTCGTTGATTGACCTGAACAAAACCAAAGATGTTTTGGAACGCTCGGCAATGATGCGCCAGATGATCCAGAGTCGTATCAAGAACAATCACCCGGATCTTGTAGTGATTGAAGATGTTGCGCTGCAAAGCTCGCCCAAAACATTGATCCAATTGGCGCAGTTGCAAGGAGCGATCATTGGCGTATGTGAGTTAAATAATATTCCTTATGAAATTATCAAGCCATCTGAGTGGCGAAAGATATTGGGATTTAAACAGGGTCGAGTAAAGCGTGCGGAATTAAAACAGCGGGCCATCGACTATGTGAAAACCTGTTATGGAGAAGATGTTTCGTCTGATGAAGCTGACGCGATGTGCATTGCGACAGCTGTAAAGATGGAACTTGAAAACAATAAATTAAATCAGGAGGACTAATACTTATGGATGCAAAGAATAATCTGACTTTGGCTGAACGAATTTTGTTTGTTGACAGCGTGGTAAGCCTGTCTGAGCGCAATGGACGTTACGAGCCGGCGCTGTATGACTACGCTTTCCGAATTACAACACTGATCATGTTTACTGGTCTTGAAACTGAAGAGCTATCACAGGACCAGATGAGTGAGCTGGCTTTCTCTGATGAAACGACCAAGTTGATGAATGAGGCTCCGCGCAAGTATATTCTGACTACACTGAACAAGGCTTGCCGCGAAAAAATCGAGATTGCCCGCCAGCAGTATATGGCCGCATTTGAAGCCGCAGCAAAGAACCAGCCGTTTGAGCAGTTGATGCAGTTGGCCGCCGAGGTACTGAGCGGCATTGGTGATCAGTTCGACATGAACAAAATGATTGAAAAAATCGCTGAAGAAAATCTGAAGAAACCGGTAGAGAAAGATAACTATAGCGTCAAAACTCCTGAAGGTATGCTCGATGGTGCCCCTTCAATTGATACGGCAGAGCTTATTTCTGCGGCCGCTGAAGGCAAGGAGTAAACTATGGGGAAGAAATCATGTACTACGACCAAAGAACTTCAGGCAGAAATCATGCGAAGAGCGAATAAAGCATTAAACAAAGATATTGCTCCTTATGTAGAGAATAAACTTAAGGAACATGTCCAAAAAGATGTTTATACTACTTACTCCCCTGTTGAATATGAACGTCGTGAAGAAGATGGTGGTCTAGTAGATGATGATAATATCAAGCACAAAGTTCGAACAGATAATAGAACTTTATATGTATATGAACGTGCTCCAATAGAAGGGCCACGACTTGATGCTCCAAACTGGGTGTCTCAAAATGACAGCTTGGCTCAACTGATTGAGCAAGGCGCACATAATCCATGGACACATAAGAGATATCGTTGGACTAATCCACGTCCATTTATTGAAAACACTCAAAAGGATATCAATTATCGTTATGCCGACATTGTTAAAATGTTACGCAATCGAATCAATCACGACAACTGAAGTAATTAAAAAGATGAGCAGACTTATTAAAAGCCTGCTTTTTTTAGATTCGGCTCCAAAAGGAGGAATATGATATGCCTAGAGAACCAGAATTGAGTATCAAAGTAAAAGTAGATCCACATGTTGATCCACAGCAAACACGCGATACCATCCAAAGAAAATTCAACGATATTAAAAATCCGCCGACAGTGGTCATCAAACCTGACTTAAGCAAGTTCGATAATTTTATTAAAGATGACCTTGGTGGAGATTATCCAGTTGATATCACTCCTAATATTACTGGAGATATTAAAGGAAAGATTAAAGAGGAAATTGATAAGGCTGTTAAAAGTCCCGATTTTCCAAAGGTTCCACTTAAAGTTGATGTAGGCGATTTCAGTAATGAATTATCTTCTGCTTTAAAAAAGGAACTAAAAGATGTCAACGATAAACTCAGCTACTATTTGAAAAATCTGACAAGAAATTCCGATAATTTAACTGGATTGGTTAATGATTTGCTACCAACAAAAAATATTTCTGCAGCAGGAGCAAAATTGAGCAAAGAAGTGTCAAAAACAGTCAATGATGCTACTGAGACTGCAAAAAAATCAGTCAAACCATTAACCATAGATGATTTATTAAACTATAAATCTAAAACAACTTTAACGTCTATTCAAAAAGTAAAGGATTCTATACTACAATTAAAAGATTCGTTAACCGATTTATATACAGATGAAAAATATATCGATGAGGACGAGCAAATTATTGATGTCAAAGGTTTTCAAGAAAAGCTTCGAACATTAAAATCAGAATCAAAAGATTTAAAAAAAGTTTTAGAAGGATTCTCGTCAACTATTGGAATGAAGAGTGTTTCTTCGGTATTTAATAATAAGGACTTTAATATTGAAAAAACATGCTCGGATTTACTTGAACTAATCAATGTTCTTGATCTAATTTCTGAAACGCCGATTTTCAAAGACAAATCCGAAGCACAAGATTTTTCTGAACGTCTATATGCAAACGTTGGAAAATATAGCAGTTCATTAGATACACTTTGCGATTCTACCATCTCGAATCTGGATAAAGTATCAGAACGTTCAAAAGAAGTGATACATGAACAAGATGTATTGCAACGGACACGGACACAAGTTGAAAAAAAGGTAGAATCTGCTAAAAAGGAAGATTCTTCTGGACTACTTGATTCTTCTTCTATTAAACAATATGCTGATAGTATTGATGAGGCGCTAAGTCAGGTTTCAACTAAATATGAGGAGATAAATAGAAAAAGAAAAAGCGCTATTAACCTTGAGAGCACGTTATTGTCCAAAGTCAAACTCAATAAAGAATCACTTAAGGATGAGTTGAAGGAATATTCCGATATTCTTAAAAATTTCGACGATAATAAATTGAAAGGTATTGCAGATCGAGCAGCTGCTATACAAGATTCCAATGTACCAGTAGGTGACAAGAAAAAACCCAAAGAGACATCAAAGTCGAAATTAAAATCAGCCTCTACAACTTCTGTTCCTAATTTCCCTGGAGCGCCAAATAACAAAAATGAATCTCAATCTTTGATTGATGATGGTATTGCAAAAATAAAAAAAGTTGTTTTTGATGTAAAACAAGAAGACCTTCAGAGCTCTATTGATGCAATTTTTGCTAAAGTGTCTGCTCCTATCGGATTCAGGCCAGCAGAAAATGCAATTGAGAATGTTCGTACAGAACTAACAAATGCACTTAAAAATATTGATTTTACATTAAAATTCGAAAAGCAGAATGCTAATGGCGAAACCACAGCGACTGCCACTACGATGAGTGAATCACAATCAACTTTTGATTTAAAAAAGCAAGCAACATCTATTGGAAACATCAAGCGCAATCTTGAAGCGGTTACAACAGGCATTGATAAATATATGACAGATATCGCTTCTATTGGCACTGCGTTCGAGTATTCTATGAGTCAAGTAGATTCTTTGAATAAATCTCTTGAGAATCAAATCACAGACTTGGATCTTATCGCAAAAAAGACGGATGCTTACGGTACAATAACTAATTCTATCGCACTGAATACAAAAGATGTAGTGGTCGCTGGTGATCCAGTAGATATTCATGGCAAAGTCGAACTCAAGGATAAGGATATCAAGAGACCCGATCCTTTAAACATCAATGTCGCTGTAAAAATCAAAGCAAGTGATATTAAAATTGATGATGTTGAAATTTCAAAAAAGAAATTTGATATTAACGGTAATCTAATCCTGAAAAATGCTGAGATTGTTGATGCGGTAAAAGAAGCGACTAAGGAAGCTACCAGAAAGGCGCAACCAAAACAGTCTACGGCGAAAACAAAGAATGGTTTGACCGATCGAGATTTTGAGCGTAAAAGTAAAGAACTTCTGACGAGCCTTGCTTCCATTATGAAAGGTAAAGCGCGTGTTCAAAACTCTCTCACAACTCATACACGTAAGGGGCAATCGGAAGCTGCTGCTGAAGACTCATACTATTTATCGAAGCTTTCAAGACGAGAGCGTACAACGAAAGGTAAGCTCACGAAACTTTATAAAGGACGTGGCGGACGTTCTGCATGGCAAAGTAGTTCTATCTATCATTCTGCTACTGAAGATTCAGAGCATATTCGAAACAGTCGTGTTGCAGAAAACTCAGACAAAGACAAAGTCGCAGAAGAAGAAAAATATATCGCAGCACTTCGCCAGCGTTCAAAGATTTATAAAGAACTTGCTGTCGCGCGTCGCAAATATGGTGATGATTCGGAATATGTAAAATCTTCTCAAAAAGAGCTACAGAATACATTAGATATAATCAGCCAGTTCGAATCTAAAGTTGGAAGTCAGTATTTACAAGCGATGCCTGAGCGTCGTAAAGTTTTTGCCGAGAATATGTCGAATTTTCGTAAGGATCGCGACGATATTAGACATAAAAATACACAAATTGCTGCTAGAGATCAGCAAAAAGCAATCGTTGCTACAAATAAATCTGCAGAGAAGGAACGCATCGCTTCTGAAAAGGAGTTTCTTGAAAATCTCGCGAAAGAGCCAAAGTTGTGGGCAGATGCTGAAAAAGCACGCAAGAAGTATGGCGATAATAGTGCTGAAGCAAAACAGGCAGAGTATTTAAGAGATAAAAATCAATCGTCTATCAATGATTTTAAATCGAATTATACTGGTTCTTTATCTGATATTCCTGGATATAACGATCAAGTAAAAGAAAATAATTTTGCAATGGCAGCATATCAATCTGGGATGACTCGTGAAGCAAATGCAGAACAACAGAAACAGCATGATGCAGCCCAGGCGGCATTTCAAAAGCGCCGTGATGAAGCCGCAAAGCAAGCAAAAGAAGCTCAAAAAGCTGCTGATAAAAAAGATTCAGATGATGCCGCTTTCTTTACAAAATTGCAAACAGCAGTTAATCGTAAGATCAAGGCGTATGACGATTTTATAAAAGCAGAGCCATGGACAAGAGATTGGGTCTCAAAGTCTGGTAAAAATAGTATTGCGGATAATAATCTTCTTGATTTGCAAAATCAGGCTACCGCTACTGGTTTATCTTCCGATCAGCGTTATTCTTTAATCATGGACCAGTACAGAAGAGATATTGATGCTGTCAACGAGGCTCAACAAAAGCGCGCAAAAATTGAAGAAGAAGCTATCAAGGTTCAGGACAAAGACATTAGTTCTCTACAGAAGTTTATTAAGACAGTCGACGCATATAAAGGTTCTATTGAAAAGGACAATAAAACAGATATGCCTGTCTATGCGAACGTCACGAACATTCGTGGTTCTGCAAACGATCTTTTGAATAGACTTCAAAAGGATACTTCTGGCGACAAAGATCAAGTTGCCATCGATTAGGCTAAAGACAACAAGATTGATGGTGTTAAATCTCTTGTCGATGCTTATAACAAGCTTGGAATCGCTGCTAATGATGCTGGTATTGACGTTCAAGAGTTGCGTATTGATGTTGAACGTATGAATAAGACAGCAAAGGGCAAAACCGAAGTGGCAAACCTCAAGTCTCAGCTAATGGACTATCTTGAGAAATTTCCAAAAGTCAGTAGCGCAATGGGTGATTCTGTTAGAGAATTACAAGCTGCTCTGGCTGATCCAAATGCTTATCAAAATATTGGTAAACTAAAGCAACAGATGGCCGAACTTCGTGCTCAAGCTAAAGCGCTTGGTCTGGAATCTGAAAGTCTATTTGATAAGTTTGAAAAGCTTTTTGGCCAGCATCTGAGCACTATGATTACCATGGCCGCTTTGCACAAGATGCAAGACGCTCTGCGGATCGTATATCAGAATGTAGTTGAAATCGATACAGCTGTTACAGAATTGCGCAAAGTCAGTGAATACGCTGGCAAATCTCTTGAAGAGTATATGAGCCGCGCGTCTGAGCAAGCACAAAAGCTTGGTGTTTCGATTAGTGATTACATCAATTCGACTGCTGATTGGAAGCGCCTCGGTTATTCTGATGAAGACGCCGAGAATATGGCTACCTACTCTACCCTGCTCAAAAACGTGGGAGACAGAATTGATGACGTTAACACCTCGTCTTCGTATCTAATTTCGACATTGCAAGGCTTTGGTTTACTTGCTGACCAGGCAGAGGACGTTGTTAATAAAATTGACGCTGTAGCAAATACACAACCTGTTACCGCAAAAGACCTTGGTGAAATCTTGACTCGCAGTTCTGCTGCTATGTCGGCCGCTAATAATACGCTGGAAGAAACTATTGCGCTTGGTACTGCTGCAAACGCAGTTATCCAAGATGCAGACACGGTCGGTACAACTTTAAAAAGTCTTTCTATGTATCTCCGTGCTGCTAAAAGTGACGCAGAGAATGCAGGTATTGAAGTTGATGGTATGGCCAATTCTGTGTCTGAGCTCCGTAGCGAACTGAAATCTCTGACTGGCGTTGACATCATGCTGGATAGCAAAAATTTCAAGAGTACATATCAAATCATGAAAGAGCTGTCTCAAGTATGGAGTGGTCTGTCCGATGTAACGCAGGCGAACGTCACTGAAATGATTGGCGGAAAGAGAAACGCAAATGCTGTTAGTGCTATTCTAAATAATTTTGACGTTGCTGAATCTTCCATGGAATCTGCTGCAAACAGTGCAAACGTCGCATGGGCTGAGAATGAGAAATACCTTGATTCTATTCAGGGTCGTCTTGCTCAGCTTGACGCATCTTTCCAAGCTCTTTCTACCGATGTACTTGACTCCGGTCTGGTCAAGACTGTCGTATCTCTCGCAACTGGACTTACAAAAGCCGCAGATGCAATGATCAAATTTACTGGCGCTATTCCAATGGGTGCTGGTATCGCAACCTTTATAACTCAGCTGGGTAAACCCAAAATGACGGGTTTCACGATTGTGCCCAGCAACACTCCGGGTGGTGACACGGAACAAGCCTGCGGCGCTTATTATATTAGGTGCTGCAGTGCGAGGGAGTATTTAGTAAAACCGACGAACATGGCAGCGTAAGCTGTGGCGAGTTTGGGTAATTCTCGTCCGGGAACCGAAAGGAATCCGCAGGCAAGCTTCCGGCAAAGTCTTATTAAGCAAACTGTTGGAAGAAGCTTCAGAGAGCATAATGTCGGAGTGGATCTACGTGCGTACAAAACAAGCAGATTCACTATTGGGTGCTCCAAATCACCTACGTGCGTTTAACACAGTAGGCAAAAATTACAGGTGGCATCTCCCCTGCTGTCAAAAGTGGAGAAAACAAATTTGACAGAAGCATTATTATATGATAGTATCAGGAGGCAAATATGAATGAAGAGATGCGCAAGCTTTGCGAGAAATATGCGTGGGCTTGGTATTTTGATCATCCACATCGATTAGAATGGCAGAATAAATATTTCCAGTTACGTAAGAAACTATCTATTGAAGAAAAAACGGCTATGACAGATTATTTTTACAAATGTCAGGCTGAAAACGAAAAGCTTCTTCCAGATATTGATTACTTGGGCCCATTTGAATCTTACTTAATAATAAAAAAAGAAGGATGATTATGCGTGAAGTAAAAACATACACTTATATTTATAATGAAATCGCAAGATTGATCGTCATTCCTGTGATTTTTAAAACCGATAGCTGTATGATGAAAGTCCAGACTCTTATTGATACGGGTGCGGCGGCAAGTTATGTTTCTAGTTTTGTGTCTACCTCTTTAAACTTACAATTAACAGGGAATATATATCACGTTAAATTTGGAGAAAAAGATGCAAATAGGCCTTCTGTTCTTGCAAATTTAATTCTATCGTCTGACATTTATTTTCAGAATCAAGAATTGACTGTTCTCGAAGACGAGCCTCGTGTTTATGATGCTATTATTGGGATGGATATTCTGTCTTCTATGGATTACTCTATAAGTAATTACGACAATCATACTATATTCACCCTTCGTACACCATCTCAGGCTGAGATAAAATACGGAGAACCTGAAGACATTGATTTGCTAATAGACAAAATTGAAGATCAGTTCCTTTCGACATAGTTTATATTGACACTGCTTACAGCGTAAGCTATAATAAAAGTACAATCGCGTATTCAAAATATACGGAGGTATTTTATTATGGCTAGACCCAAAGGAAGCAAGAATAAAGCAAAGGTTCTCGATGGCGTTGATTACGCAGCACAGATTGCTGAGAAAAATACTGCTGCAGAATCTCTCACTGAAGAAATTGCAGCACTCGGCACGAATATTGCCGCGCTGAACGCTGAAAGGAAAGCAAAAGAAGTAGAGCTGAAAAAACTCAATAAAGAGATTGTAAAGCTCGAAAAGAAAAAGGCTGATGCTGATGAAAAGATTGCCGCAGAGCTGAATCGCAAAAAGGCAGAAGATATTGTTGCCAATGCACTGGCCAGCGGTATGACTGCCGAAGAGATCGCCGAACTTCTGAAATAACTGCTGTGCAGCTATCATAATGAACAAGCCCGACTTCCCTACTACTGGGAGGCCGGGCTTTTGCTATTTTTATAAAGGAGAATGATTATGACGTATACTAAAACTTACTACAGTCCAGGAGATCCAGGATGGGCTAACGGAATGATTCTCTTTGACTGTATCGAAAGCGAAGTCCATCACGAAAACGAACTCTATTTGTGGAACGATGATACCAAATCTTATGATAAAGTAACAGAAGAAGAATACGAAGTTAGATTACATAATCGTAAGAAACTCGCATCTCAGACTGACTGTTGGATTGCGTAAAGCGGATATGCAGTTGACACCATCTTTGAACCATGATACACTTCTATAAAAGGAGTGTTAAATCATGGAAGAACATCAAGTAAATCAACCATCTCAGTCAGATCAGGAGCAAGAAGAGCAAAAGAAGATGATTCCTCTTGAAAAGGCAACTGCTTATATAAGCTGGATTAAAGAGAAGCTTGAACTCGATGATCTTGCTGAGTCTGTAAAAGACATGGCTGTGTATCGCGGGCAAGTTTATTGGTGTAAATTTGGCATGGGTGTTGGCTATGAAATTCAAAAGCGTCGTCCTGCTGTGATTCTTCAATGTAATTTGACGAACAAGTGGAATGGTAACACAATCGTAGTCCCCATTACACACAATACTTCAACAAGAATTTCGATGGTAGAAATTGCGCCGAGATATGGTGAAAATGGAGCTATTATTTTAGATGGACACGCTGATGCTACTCAGGTAACAAGAATCAGCAAGGCCAGAGTTGGAGATTACATTTGCGATTTAAAATCGGAAGAATTAAAACTCATTGATGCAGCTGTCGCTAGAGAACTTGATTTGATGCGTCATTATGTTGATATTAAGAAAAAGCTTATTGATAAGACAAATTATGCCGAAAGAGTTGTTAAAGAAAGAAATGAAGCGCAGGATGAGATAAGAGAACTCAGGGTCACTCTTGGGTTATCTGATGCTGACGATTTGGTTTCTTATGTAAAAACATTAAAGGAAAGTCTTGACAAAAAAGAAGATTGAGCATATAATATTTGTAACAGAAGACCCTTTCTCGGATAGATTGGGTATGGCCATTAGTAGACAGAAGAGGCTTCCTCGGATAGGTTGCCTAAAGAAAAGCCCGTATGAGCATTATGCTTGTGCGGGCTTTGTTATTTTATGTAACTGTAATTGAAAACAGTACACCCATGCTGGACTCTACGCCTAACATGGGTGTTTTATTTATGCCATACGAGTTAGACCCGTCTTACCACTCATACCCACAATTCTTACACTTGAACTGTTTGCCGAGCTTCGGTACCTAACTGTGCGGTTATCAGTCATCATCGTCTTCATCAGTATGAAATTTAGCCAACTCTTTCTTTTCGAGTTCTGTAAAGTCAAGATGATATCGTGTTTCAAGGTAGTCAAGAACTTCTTCTAATGCATATCCGATATAGAGTTGGTTTTCACCAAAGTCGTATCGCATACTTTCTACAACATCCGAATTAACGTAGACAGCTCTTGTGTCCCATTTGTATTCTTTCCCATCATGGACATCTTTATAGTTGATTGGATAGCGATACCAGCCGCCTCGTCCATAGTTGTTGTGTTCGTTATAGGTGTTATTGGCTATCTTTTCTTCTAATTCTGAAATAAGTTGTGCTTTTTCAAGTGAAATTTCCATTATATGTCCTCCGCGCAGGCTTAGAAGTTGCTTCCGCACTGCTTACAATGCCACTGTTTGCCGATCTTCCCGCTGGCAGCCCCCACGAGAGACACAGACACGGCGCGGCTTACGGTGCTGATCTTTTCAGTGTTCGTGGACTTGCAGTATGGACAGATGACATGAGGATGGCGTTCTTCATCCATTTTTGCCACAGCTGCATGGAGAGTGATGGATTCTTGAAGTTCTTTTTCCTCTTTTTGGCGTTCACGTTCGAGACAACCTGGATCTGCTTGTTCACGAAGATAATTCTGATACCAATGAATAAAGTCTCTATTGTACCAAGAGTATGCTTGCGCTGCCTTTGTGTTTATATCTTTTGTCCCATTAGACCATCCTTTTATGAATTTCTCGACTTGATTTTTATATTCTTCTGTATGTTCCGGATTATTTTTTAATATCTGATCAACCATATAGGCATAGGTTACGGATTTATAAAAATCCCCTTCTTCTTTTAGCCATGGATCTTCTTTCAAATAATCGTACTTTGGATGCAATTTATAAAGCCTTTTCCCTTCTTGCTGAATCTTTAGCTTTTCAAAAAAGCTAAATTCTCCAGATACTGCACTTTTTATTTTTTCAAAAGGCACATCATATTTCATTTCACCAAATTTCACAGTTTTCACCTCTGACACTTTTGTATCATTTGACCACTGATACAAGTATAAAGGTTGACAGTCAATAAGTCAATGGTGGAGATTAGCAAATCTCTTGATGGAACTTTGGAGAAGGCCATTTCCGCATCTTCCTATCTTAAAAAGATGCCTAGTGTTGTACAAGATCTCATGTTACTTGGGGATTTCAAACTAGGAAAAGCGCAAAGAGTAACTACTCAAAAACTTAATATTACTACAGGCCAGGCAGATGATCCTGCTATCCAAAATCTTGCTGCTCAACTTGCTGACCTTGATAAATCTCAGCAAAATGCAGTTTTCAAAATGTCTGATTTGAGTGACGCTGCACAAACTGCAACTCGTTCCCTGTTGGCAGAAACCGCTGCGGGTGACAGCCTAAGCTCTTCTTTGATTGAAAATGCTCTAAAGTCAAATGAATTTTCTGATGTTCAGGCAAAACAAGTTCTTGAAGCTGCTAAACTTGTTGATGCTCAAGGTAACTACCTCGTTGTAAGCAAAGAAACGGCACAACAGAATCTCGAGAGCGCTTTAAGACAAAAGGATTTCACGGAAGCTGTTAAGAACACAAAGCAAACTGAGCAACAGTTGGCATCAACTATTATAGCTACTGTCTTAGGACAGCAGGCCCAAACTGGTGCTACTTGGCTTGAGACATTTGCCGTAGATGCTCTTGCTGGTGCTCTCGCTATTGCAAAACAAGCGGCTATCGGACTCGGTATTGGTTTCCTTACCTGGGTCGGTTCTAATATAGTCAATTACATTTTGAACCTCAAATCCGCCTCCGAACAGCTTGTTGACGCAATGAACGATTCTCACGATGCAGCAGATCAGGCCGCTCAAGACGTTGAAGATATTCAGTCTAAGATTGATGACTTAAATAAATCCGTAAAGGCAGCCGGTGCTGATAAAATCGAAGATATTGTCGATCCAGCTGAGCGCGAGCGTCTTCAGGCTATCAACGATATGCTTGAAGCACAGCTGGAACTGAAGAAGCAGATTTCAAAAGACGCTGATGATAAGGCGAACACAGATACTAGCGCTGTTGTGAATGATAAATCAGAAAATAGTATCGTTAAATCTAGTACGCAACCACAAGTGTCTTATGATTCTAATGGTAATCCTATTACGATATTCTCTCCGACACCAGATAAAGTTACCAAGACTGAATCTCTCCAGGAGTATACAGCAGCACTCGAAGATACTACTCAAAAACGTCGTGATCTTCAGGTCGAACTTGACCAAATTGAAGCCTCTAGCGGAAAAGATTCTAAAGAGTATGCAAATAAAAAGAAAGAACTCGATGCTCTGAATGAAACTTTTGAATCCCAGAAAACCAAGGTCGAAGAATTGTCCACTGCTGTTTCCGAGCAGATGGGCAATTACAAGACAGATGCCGACAGTTTCGCCAAGTACAAAGATGAATATGTTGCCGGCACGAACGCAATGACCGCAGCCACTAAGGCTCTTGCAAATGCACAAGACGATACTAGTGTTGATACGACCAATGTTGATATCTTTGCAGAAAAAGTTAGTGCAGTCAAAGCTTCCATGTCTCGTCGTGGTACAAATGATTCTAAAGGCAATTCTTATGTCGGCGCTGTTAATGAATTTAGCGGCATGACTGGCGATGCCGTCTTAAATATCGATGCTGATACCGAACATCAAACGGAAGCGGAATCGAACGCACTAAAAATTCTACACGAGACAGCTGATAAAGCACATATCTCTTTTGGAGATTTGATTGGTGTATTTGAGCAATTTGGTTTTCTTCAGGTAAGTAATGCTGAGGCAGCTAACAACTATGCGTCTCAGCTTGAAGAGACAATGGGCGTTATTGACAACATTCAGTCCGCTTATAAGAATTGCTCTACTGCAGTTGAAGAATACAACAAATATGGGTATTTGAGCATTGATTCTTTGCAGAGTTTACTTCAGATGGATGATGCATACCTCAATACCCTTGAGCTTGTCAATGGAAAACTTCAGGTCAACCAGAGCGCTTATGCCGATCTTTTGGCCACTCAATATGCAGAAGCTCAAATGGAAGCCATTTCTCAAGCGATATCAGAGCTAAATGCGATTGCAAAGAAAGATGCCGCAGAAAAAGCAGAGACATTCACAGAAGCAACTGAAGACGAAAAGAACAAACTTGAAGCTCTTGCTCCTGCATTAAAAAATGCCACAATTGGGACTGGAGAACTAGCTGGTGCCCTTGCTGCTGCCCGATCCGCTGAAAATGGAGACAATACAGAAGAGATTGAAGAGAAAATCTCTTCTGTTATGACGGCTTTAAATACCAGATTGTCTTTGATCAGCACTAATATGAATAACGCCATGAATAGTGCTAGTGGTTTAAAAAATCAACTGAATGGATTTAGTGATTCCACAAATAATTCTTCTAAAGCTGCTCAAACTTTCCTTGACGCATGGTCTACTGTTACATCTGCAATGAAAGAGTTTAACGAACAAGGCTATCTGACAATGCAAACTGTTCAGAGCCTGACCGGCCTTGAGGATAAATATTCTTCGGTGCTTCAGAAGAACGATACAACGGGAAAACTTGAAATTCAGACAGCAAAATTCAAAGAATTGATGGAAGCAGAATTAAAAGATGCTAAAATCAAAGGTGATAATGCGAGCGCAACTCAGTATAACAAGATTCTTAAGTGGACAAACCGTAACATCAAGGATCAGACTATGTCCTACTGGGATCTGGTTGCAGCAATTGAAGGTTATAGCGCTGCTCTCTCAGGGGCAAAAGAAATCACCGACGGTTTCAAAGACGCATAGGACAACGGTAAGACTGTCAAAGAAAAGACAGAAAAGAGCCGTACTGGTGCTCTGGATTATGAAGGCACTGAAGCTCAAAGTGCCGCACTGCAATCCATTAAAAAGTATAGTAAATATGATCCGGATCTGATCAATAAAGCCTACAATAAAGATACTGGCAAGATTGATCTGAGCGGAGACGTGCTGAAAGATGCTGTTGTTAAATCTCTCGAAGCGCAAGCAGAAGCTGCCAGCTCTGAAGGTGGCGCTGCATCTAAAGCTATCGCCAAGAGTTACAAAATTGCAGCAAATAATATCAAGAACGACGTTATTTCTGTTCAGGACTATTTTGATGGACTCGGTTCTACGGTCGAAGAGTTCAGCTCCAAGATCGACGATATGCAGAGCGCATGGACCGATTTGAGCGATGTCGCAAACGAGTACAACACTTACGGCGGTTTAAGCATTGACAGTATTCAGAAACTACTTACAATGTCTCCCGAGTATCTGCAGTTCCTTAAATTGGAGGGCAACCAGCTTGTCTTTAATAAAGAAGCGATGCTGGCAAAAACCAAGGCCGACATTCTGGCAAAGGCTGCAGAACTCGAATTAAAAGAAGAAACCAAAGATCAGGCAGAGATTCTGCGTGCATTGGCGGACTCTCTTGACAAGGGCGCAGATTCGATGGAGGGCATGGGCAAATCGGCTGACAAGCTGAAGACTCTGATGTCCCAATTGAATACTGTTTTGAATTCTTTTATCGGCGTTTTTGATGACTTGAATGACAAACAGTCTAACGACCTCAAGATTCAGGGCGAAGCCTGGATCGATGTTATTGACAAACGGATTGATGCGCTTAATGAAGAAAATGATGCACAGGAGCGAGCAATCGAGCTGGCAAAGCTTCAGGACGAGTACGAGCGAGCAAAGGCCAATAAGACTGTCCATGTATATGGCGGCAGAGGTCAGGGCTTCGTATGGAAAGCAGATGAAAATGCTGTTCGTGAAGCCGGACAGAACCTATCTGACAAGCAGCGCGAGTATAAGAAGCAGGACGAAATCGACAAGCTGGAAAAACTCAAAGATAAAGTTCAGGAAACCAATAATCTTATTGGCACCAGCTGGGATGATTATCAGAAGAAGCTGAAATACACAGCCGAGTTCGAGGCCATGACCTTTGAGCAGATGGAAGGTCACTATGACGGTTTCAAGGGTAGTGTCCTTAACAATATGCAGGCCATTCAGGGCGCGACAAATGTCAAGAATGTTATCACTGATATTTCCAATCTGATCTCTACTTTGGAGACGCTGGCGAATGTCTTGAACCTCCTCAATGGTGGAAGTGGCGACGGTGGTGGAGTCTTTGGCTTTATCAACCAAATCAAGAACATGTTCACTGGCGAAAATGGTGACTTTGATCTTGGTGGCGGCTTTAAGAAGATGTTCGATGGAGCAGCCAAGATGGTTTCTGACGGTTGGAATTGGATCACTGGTAAGAACAGGGCTGGTTCTGCCGCACTAAAATCAGACACCACTGCGACATTGGATATCCTTGGCAACACAATAAAGGTGAATACCGGCGATATTCAGCGTGTCTCTGGTGGATTCTTTGAGAGACTGGTTGGTGCTGCGAAAGACAATCTTGGCAGTATTGGTAAGTTCTTCTCAGGTGCATAGACATCTATCTCTGAGAAAACCGGGTTGATGTTTACTGACATTGGCTCGTTCTTTACAGAAGGATTTGGTCTGCTGAACAGTCAGACAGGACTTGGTCTTGGTGGCATTGTTGATACCATCGGAAATATGTTTGGCCCAATTGCGGCTGGCGCACAGTCAATCGGTAGTGCCATCTCGTCTGGCGTTGTAAGCTTCTTCCCTTCTATCTTCGCCGGACTTGGTACTCTGGTGACGAGCGTTGGCAGTGCTATGGCCGCTATGATGCAAGCGATTGCTGCCGCTCTTTCTTCCATTCCTATTGCTGGTTGGATTGCTGCCGCTGCAGCTGTTGCAGGTGCAGTTGCTCTGATTGCTACGATTGCTTCAATAGCAAGTAATGTTTCCAGTACACAGGTTGATGAACCTACTCCCGCATTCCAAGCAAAGAAATATGCAAAGGGTACTCGTGGCGTTAAGAAGGGCCAGATTGCAAACGTTGATGAAAAGGGCGAAGAGCTGATTGTTCGTAACCCCGATCAGGGACGCATGACCTATCTTGAAAAGGGCGACGGTGTTATCCCTGCAAAGGAAACTGACAACCTGATGGCGATTGGTGCTAACCCCGAGGGCTGGCTGGCAAAAGGCTTGGCCGAAGCGACCGGTAGTGCTGCTGCCGGTGCCGGTATGAGTGCCCAAGGTCCAAATGCTCAATTGAGTGGTGCCGCAGCTGCCGCAGCCGCTGGTGTTGGCTCAATTTTCGAGAGCGAGTATGATGAGATCCTTGGTGATACAAACGAGTTCATGTCTGGACTCTCTGATATCTTCAAGAAGAGCGATAATCCGATCATCGCTGCCATTCAAAGCATGTTTTATTTTGTCAATAAGACTGCGTATCGTATGTCTACGGTTGGCAAGATCAACTCCTCTAAGACGGTGACTGAATCCACCAGCAACACAAAGAAAGCGGCTCAGAGTCAAATTTCGTCTATGACGAGCAACTTTGAGTCAAGCTGGAAGTCTGTGGCTGGCGAGCTCGGTCTGGATACAAAGGATATTGAAGCAACCAGCAAAAAGATGTCTGAAAAGATGAATGAGCTGGTGAACAATACCTTTGATGCACTGAATGAGAATACTGGTCTGAGCGCTGAACAGGTTGAAGATGTCACCAACACGATGTTTGATTCGTTGCAAAAGATTTATACCAGCGGATGGAACAGTCTTGCTTCTACTTCTGGCGATATGTCCGAGGAGATTGCTAAAAAGCTGAATGCGTCTTATAAGTCTTCTGTTGACAGTACAAATAAGGCCATGAACGAGATCTCCAAGGCGTTCGGTCATAGCTGGAACAAGGTTGGCGGCGGTGTTAAGACCTTGAGCACCAATGTTCAAAAGACAATGGAGCAGGCATGGGCTGACACCAGCAAAGACACCCAGAAGCTAATGTATGATATGCGTGCGTGCTTTGACAATAGTTGGAGCATGAACGAAGCTGGCGTAACTAATCTGGCAGAAATGACTCAGGGAACGGTGAAAGATGGTTATGCCGAGATTGATTCTTCGAGCTCTAATACATTTGGTGAGAATGGTCAGTTGAAAACGGATGCAGACAATTCGTGGAAGAATGTAGAACCTGGCGCTACGAATTTAGCAAACAATATGCAGTGGGTGATGGATCAGTCTTACAACGCCATCAAGGCCGGATGTACAGCTGCCGTTACATCGATCAAAAACGATTTGGCGACCACAGGTGATGCATTTGAAGCTGTCGCTACAAAGGCGGAGAAAGCAAAGCAAGAGACACAACAGCAACAACAAACTGCTCAACAGCCTGCTAAACAGAAAGGGGCTCTTGAGAATATTGCGGAAGGGGCCGGGCAGTTCATTAGAGGTGTTGGCCAAGGCATAGCCGATGTTGTTACAGCACCGTTTAAGTTCCTTGGCTCATTACTTGGTTTTGCAAGTGGCACAAAGGAAATAAAGAAGTCTAATTTTGCTAATGTCGATGAGCAGGGTCCTGAGATGCTGGTTCGTAAGCCGCAATCTGGGCGCTATACCTATCTTGAAACCGGCGACGGTGTTGTCCCAGCCGATATCACCTCTCGCCTGTTCGAGATGGGCGGCAATCCGGATGCATGGTTCCAGAAACAGATGTCAAAGTACGGTTCTCAACCGATTGTTCAGGGTGGCGGTGGAGATGTTACAACTTCGATTGGTGATATTATTATCACGAATCCTGTTGGCAGCTCTGACGCTCTGGCGAATGAAATCAAACAGAAGTTACCGACTAAGGTTGCTCAAATGCAAAGTAAGCGGTAAGTAATAGTCTTTACAGCCGATACCACTAGGATAGCCTAGCAGGTCGGCTTTTATTTTTGATTAGGAGGAATAGGATGGCAGATAAATCAGTAACTGACGTGCTGGCCGAGGTGGTGACTTCTGCCGCTGAACACGCCGTAAAGAATGCAAAATTTGACGTGTCCGCCTATGGAGTGATTACAGAAAAAGAAGACCAGCACTATAAAATCGCTGTATTCGGTGGCGAGTACGGCATTGTAACAAACCATGACTATATTGTAGGCCAAAAGGTTGTTGTAACTGCATTGCAGGGCAACTTTCGTAACCTGATCGTATCGGAGAGTAATACCAGCGTTGAAATTCTGACAGTGAAATCTCTGGTGACCGGTGTCGATAGCTTGAACGCCGAGTTTGAGTCAATGAAAGACAAATCCCAGCAGACAGAAGATACTGTTCAGGGTCAGCTGCGAAATACCATCAATACTTGGTACAGAAATGGTCATCCGCATACATACAACTACCCTGCTTCAGATTAGAAAACAGATGAAGAGAAAAAAGCACACATCAACGACATCTACTATGATAAAAGGACTGGTATTTGCTATCGCTGGGTATATGACCAGGATAAACAGCAATATTTCTGGATGGAGATCGTGGACGCCGGTGTTATCAATGCACTGTCGATGGCAACATCCGCACGAGATCTTGCAACAGAAAAAGTCCGTGTTTTTACTGACACACCGACTGCTCCATACGATGTGAATGATCTATGGATTTATGGCGGTATCGGTGGTGCATTGTATATTTGTATTACTGCAAGAGGTGAAACTGAAAAATGGACATTCAGCGACTGGGCTGTTGCGACAAAGTACACGGATGATACAACTGCAAATGCGGCAGTTAAACGGGTAGACGCTCTTGAAACAAAAGAAGCCAAGGATGTTGCCGACCTATGGCGCTCAATGAATGGCTTTAATGATAATATTGGCGGGTTTACAAATAGGGATTATATCGCTACTAAAAAGCAGGTGGGCGACAATACAAGTAATATTGAGCAAAATACTTCTGATATCTCTTTGTTAAGGACAGACCTCGATAAGGTAAAAACAGCTGAATCCAATCATTATCAGGATGTGACACGTAAGATTTCGGCTGCGAACTCAAATATCTCGACCTTAAAAACGAACGTATCAGATATCAATAAAACGATTTCTGGAATCACCGTTGACAATTTTCTGGCCGCATTGAATCTGGCCGTAAATACCAATGGTGAGCTTTGCTATATATCGAAGGAATAATTCGGAGGTGATAACTTGAAACCAATTCTATCTAAAATCGGCGCATTTGATGCCACAAAGGATCATACATTTCAGTTTGCCGCATACGCAGACATTGATATTATTGCTCTTATCGTCTTCGATACTCCGACGGGCAGTATTTTACAGGGTGATACGCTTTCAAAAGGTGTGTATAAGTTTGGCACATTCCCAGCTGGCGGCACTGGTCTGGCACGATATTTTACGATTCCAGCAGGCACGTTTGAGAACCGCAAAGATCCGTATTATATGATTATTCGCTGTCGGTTGAAGGGCACGAATCTGTTTTCTGAATATTCGGACAAGCTGCTGTTTTATTGCCACGAGGAACCGACAATCAAACTGAACGATCTGAGTTCTTCCGGCGTGACTACTATCCACTACCCTTCTTATTCCTTTGAATTCTCTTATAAGTACAAGGTTTCAGAGGGTGAAGCGGTAAATCGTTATGAATTCTGGCTTTATGATGCGAATCGCGAGCTGTTGAAGAAGTCAGTGAGCTACTATTACCGCGACTCATTGAAGGGTTTCCAGATCGATGGATTGGACAACCATACCCTGTACTATCTGAGGGCGACGGCAGAATCTGTTGGCGGCTATCAGCTGGACACTGGATTGCAGGCGTTCCGAACTGACTATCCAGAGTATGTGGATGACGTAGAATTCACCGTGCAGAATAATTATCGTATGGCTAATATCAGTATGCACGCACAGTATTTCCTGACACGGAGCAGTGGCGCAAATGCCTTGAGAATCAAGCGGCGCAAGAAAGGTGCGGCAATCTGGACTTCGCTTTATCAGGAAGAGATCGATCTGAACCATGTTATTATGAAGATGGGCTGGTCGAACCTGCACATCAATAAAACGACTGGTCAGCCGATGGGCAACTATAAGGCGGTGACTTCTGGTTATATCGACAAGGATCGAGTTCTTTCTTTCCAGTTCAAATCTGAAGACAAGGCATTTTGTCTGATTGCGTATACCGCTGACCGGAAATTCATCAAAGCATCAAGTGATTTTACATCGACTGATGAATTTAGGAGTTCCAGTGAGTATAAAGAGTGGTTCTCTGAGACCTTCCTGAGCAACATGAAATACTATCGTGTTGAGGTATCAGCAACAAAGAATCAGGATTTGGAGCCAAAAGACTTTAATGACTTTTATATGTACAGCGCTGACGATGGTTATGTGATGATTGATTATACCGATCTATACGCCATTGGCCGCAAGACCGACTATGAGTACGCCGTAGCTCCCGTTGCAAATGGCATTGAGCTTGGCTATGCGAAGGCCAGCGTTGTAAGTGACTTTGATGGTGCTGTGATCACTGACGGCAATAAGACCTATCATATTTTCCTTGAGCCGAAAGTCGACAGTGTTGAGAAGGTACGTTCTGCTACAGTTGTCGAGACGATGGGAAGCAAGTACCCGTATCTGTTTGCTGGCAGTGAAGCCAATTATTACAGCGGCCACTTCTCTGGTGTTGGCATCCGTTTTGATAACACAATGAAAGATTTTGATATCAATGGCGGCAATGCGTTCCGTGATGAACTGAGCGAGTGGCTGACCAACGGTAGTGCGAAGCTGTTGAAGATGTTTGATGGCCGCAGATGGCTAATGGGTGTCAATGGCAATGTGTCTATCTCCTGCTCTGATCACTACGACAAGGGCGTATTGGAGTTCGACTTTGTGGAGCTTGGTGACGCAGAGAGTGAGAGCGACATGTATAACAATGGGCTGAGTGATTATCAGCCGGGAGGCAGCGTATGACATATCTTCCGACTGACGCAGACCTGGCGCTATTGAACAATCATTCGTCTAATATTTACTGCCGCATTGATATGCTGAACAAAGATTTTATTACAATTGATAGTTTGGAAGGTCTTGTGATCGATGGCTCTATTTCTATCGACTCAGAATCTGACGTGCGGCGAACCTTTAATGTGACCCTGTATTTGGGTAAGAAGAGCGGCATTTCCAGCCTGACGGAAGAGGATTGGATCAGTAAAAATGTGCGTGTATTCATTGGTCTGTCAGGAAGAGGAATGTCGAAAATCAGTGCTTCAAAGAGTATTGACGAGATGATCAGGGAAAATGCGGATTATCAGCTCGCTGCGAAGAATTATGATGATTTGATTCAGGACATCACAAACAGAGGCTATGCAAAATACGGCAATATCGACAACCTGAATCGAGATGTGCTGGTGTGGACACGAGCCAATATCTCAAAGTATCATACGTTCTTTGACCAGATCAATGACGGCACGCCACCGGATGACCCAGCTGAAGCAGAGGAATGGTACACCAAACTTGGTGATTACTCTACAGTTTTGGGAAGTGATGACCCAATTTGTCAAGATGGACCTTATATCGCATTTACACCGATGCTGCAGACCAAAGACGGACTTGTGCCGCTTGTGAAGGATGATATCTATGCTTATCTGGATGCTGTGGCAACAAAAGCGAAGTCAATGAGCGGCGGTCTCTCCCCTGCCAATATCCTTGAGGTAGATAAATCAGGCATCGATAGTTTCGTGTATGGCAATAAAATGCACGTCCATGGGATGATTGCTGCTGTTGAAGGTATGGTTCTGAACGGAGTTACGCTTGGCAAGGTGGATGTTTCTGCCATTGCCGGTTAGAGTGAGGACGAGCTAAGAGCGACATACGGAAAAACCAGTGTGTTTGCAGGACATTCTATGCACGACATTCAGGCAGAAGTGATTGACACAAAGACCGCGCTGAATGAGCTGTATAACGACTTGTTCCTTAGCTATTCCAATTCAGCTGACAGTTCTTATGTTAATGGTGTAAAAATCTATTGGTACAACGAGGGGTGCTATACATTTACATCCAATGGCTTTACATATAGCGCAACAGAAAACACTGTGCAGGCCAGTTGTGTTGACTTGGTTTCTCGTATCAACGGAGACTTGGGTGGACAGCTGGTTGGTGGCACACATCGCATCGAGAAAGGCACTCGTATCGGTGACGCAATCTGGGCGGTATTAAGAGACGAGACGGAGTTTAAGAAATATTCTATCGACTATTGGAGCCGCATTGTTCCACACGACTTGGATTATGATACTGGCTCGACTGTTTGGGATATTCTCTCAGAATTGCGTGACCTATATTATCCGTTTGAGATGTATTTTGATGATGATGTGTTTGTATGCAAGGAAATTCCCAGTGGGTTTGACGACCCGCCTGTACTTGACCCAGAAGTGTTCGAGAAGCTTGTAACCAACGATGGTGAATCGGCTACGGTGGATTATGCTGCTGTTCGAAACTGTGTTGAAGTGTTTGGTGCGACGATTGAAGCAGACGGAGCAGCCACTGTAAAAGGATGGTCTGGCACAAATAAGACCCTCAATCTTGTGCTGGATGCGACAAAAACAGCATTGACGAGCGAAACGAAAGTATCTTTTGTGGCTCCTGCAAATGTTGAGGCCGCTAAAACAGACAAAAACGGTAATGTTGTAAGCGGTGCAATGACGGTAGTGTTGACATTTACATGGAAGGAACCTAAAGACAAAGACGGCAATGAACAGATTCACTCTGAGACAAAAACAAGTACACTATATCGTTCTTTGACTGACGCTAACGGTTCGGATATTATTCAGGACCCCGGTTGTATTAAGGCAACGAAGTATTATGTTCTCCAGTGGAATCCGAATACTGGCCGCATTTACTTTTTGGGTCAACAGCAAAGTCATGCTATGGCAAAACTGGTGGACGAAATCCCAGCCGCTAAAGAGATCGAAGCTCAAAAGGCAGAAGATAACTGCGACAATATGGCTTTTATCTGTGTGAATGACCCGAACAACATTGATGACCTGTACAATGCACGGTTATCCATTGAAAAGATCGGTCGTAGAACTGAGATTTTATCAGGTGGAGACTACGAGAATTACACCACGGATGACGCAGCCATGGAAGTTTGTCAATACGAACTGTGGAAGCGTGCCCGCCTGACCGATGGCTTGAGTGTGACTACACGACTGGTTCCGTGGCTCGACGTGAATGAAAAGATCCAGTATGCCGCCAAATATCTGGGCGGTAAGACCCCTGTGGATTGGATCATCAAGAGTATATCTATGAATCTGGGTGAAGGCACGATGTCGCTTTCTTTGAGCCGCTATTACCCTTATTACACTTATATCGTAAACAACAAATATACGTTCTATCAGGACAATTTGTTTGATAAATATTTCCCCGAATTAACTGCCACTACGGCAGATGAACAATAAGAAAGGAGTGAGCAAATGGCACTATCTTTTGGAGAATCTAAGCGGTTGGCTGCGAAAAAGGCCGCAAGTACCGCGAATGCTTCTGTTGATGATATAGATGTCGCAACTCTGGAATTAAACGACCAAGATCAAATTGCCGTGTATGACGACAACGGAGAAGAGACATTTGAGCGTAGTGGCAATTACACCTGGTTTGCTGATTACTCTGATGACCAGTGGTCTTACATCGACAAGAACAAAGACATTCAGCTGGATGCCAATCAGATCAATATCACACAGGAGTCCAACTCTCAGGTTATTCCGTTTGAAATGCCGCGTTACTACGATGGTATTGACCTGCTTCAGATGACGATTCAGATCCACTACCTGAACGCAGACAGAGAGGAAAACTACGCCTCCCCTATCAACGTGAGCTATAGTAACACCAAGATCCGCTTCTACTGGCTGGTAGCAAATGACGCTACTGCAAAAGAGGGCGAGCTGCAGTTCGAGATCATGGCATCGGGCGCTGTGAATGTTCCGAATACAAGCACAACAAAGAGCTACTTGTGGCGCACCCGCCCGAATGGCCGACTGAATGTTCTGAAATCGCTGACCGGCAAGCAGATGGTTGATCCGAGTGGCAACGACTGGTATACCCAGTTCCTGGCAACAATGAGTCAGAAAGTTGGCGAGGCACAGGTTGCCGCATCCGCTGCTGAGAAGAGCGCACAGGACGCAAAGAATGCTGTTGCTAGTGTGGATGAAAAGCTGGCGCAGTTCTATAAAAAGGACGAGGTTGACGGCTTTGTTACGATGCTGCGTGGTGAGATTGCTGCTGTGGACGGTCTGGCAAATTTCAATGTGCAGTATGACAACGATACCCGCACCCTGACGTTCCTGAATGGTGCTGAAGAAATCACAAAGATCAAGTTGAACACTGACCCTTCTGCTGAGTGGGTAAGCATGTATAACGGCATTGTGGACAATAAAATCAGCACTGCTGTGACCCCTGTTCAGACTGAGCTGACTGAATACAAGACCGCAAATGATGCTGCCGTGCAGGAGCTGAAGAATAGTGTTGGCGACCTGCCGGAGACTTTGAAGTCCTCCTATTATAATAAAGAAGCCACCGACGCACTGCTCGATAAGAAAGCAGATAAGACGACCGTTGACGTGCTATCCAGTGATGTGAGCGGCCTGAAGAATACGGTTGGTGGCATTCAGACCTCTGTTGACCTGGCCAATGCAGATATCGCTAAGATTCAGGAGACACTGAAAGACTTTAAGCCAGATGAGAATTCTGGCCGCGAGTACGATATCACTTACGAAGATTCCAAGCTGAACCTGTTGGAGAACGGCACGGTCAAGACCACTGTAATTATTGAAGGTGGCGGTGGTGGCGGTGGCAACACTTCTACGATCACCATTGAGCGTATTGGCGAATCCTCTATCGCTGTTGTCAAGGGCGATACCGCAACTGTCGAGTTCAACTTTACTTCTGTGGATAACTCTGGCGAAGACACGGGCGATGCTACCGGCGTATGGTATGTTGGCAACACAAAGGTCGCTACTACGACTGTTTATCAAGGCAAAAACAGCTTCGACATCACTCAGTACCTGCACAATGGCGATAATAAGATCAAATTGCAGGTCACTGACTCCGTGGGCAGCATGGGTTCAAAGACTTGGAATATCAATATTGTCGAATTTTATCTGGAGAGTATCTTCGATGATTCTCTGGTTTATAGTGGTGAAGTTACTTTCCGCTTTACTCCATACGGAAATATCAATAAGGACGTTTCCTTTACTCTGGATGGCAAAAAGCTTGGTAGTGTTACAACTGCGGTTACCGGCAGACAGATGACCTATGCGATTCCGGCACAGAGACACGGCGCTCACCTGCTGGAAGTGACCATGACTGCAAATATCAATGGCAAAGCTGTGACCAGCAATACCATTTATAAAGATATCATGTGGGCAGAGGAAGGCAATAACACACCGATCATCAGCTGTGCCACAAAGGAGTTTACAGCAAAACAGTACAGTACAACCGGCATTGTTTACACTGTCTATAACCCGGCCTCTTCTACTGCAAACATCACATTGGAAGTTGACGGTATTAAGACTTCTACACTGACTGTTGGCCGTACTGCTCAGACTTGGAGTTTTAAATCTTCTGATATTGGCACTCACACTCTGACCATTACTTGCGGCGCTACAATCAAGAGCATTACCGCAAAGATCGAAGACCTGGGCATTACCATTGAACCCGTTAAGACCGGCCTGATGCTGGACTTTAACCCCGCTGGCCGCAGCAACGCAGATGTGAACCGCCTGTGGAGTTCCGGCAGCAATAAGATGACTGTCAGCGACAACTTTGACTGGGTGAACGGTGGCTACCAGATCGATGAAGATGGCGACACCTACTTCTGTGTCAAGGCTGGTACGACTGCCACCATCAGCTATAAGCTTTTCGCAGACGATGCAAAGAAGAGCGGCAAGAATTTCAAGCTGGTGTTTAAGACCACGAACGTCCGCAACTATGATGCTACTGCCGTGACTTGCTTGAATGGCGGTGTTGGTCTGAACATTCAGGCTCAGAAAGTTACGCTGACTAGTCACCAGAACAGTATTGATTTGCCCATCTGTGAGGACGATTTCCTTGAGTTCGAGTTCAATATTCTGCCGGACAAACAGTTCCGCGAGATGGTTCTGTGGTGTGACGGTATCCCCTGCCGTGTTGAACTGTATGATACTAGCGACAGCTTTACTCAGGCTGCTCCCGTTGGTATTACCATTGGCTCTGACGATTGTGACGTTATCGTGTATCGCATGAAGAGCTACGGTATGAACCTGACGGATGACGAGATTCTGGACAACTTTATTGCCGATGCGAAGAACGCCGAAGAGATGGTTTCTCGCTATATGCGCAACGACATTACGGATGCGAGCGGCGAACTGACCCCTGACTTGCTGGCAGAGAAGTGCCCCGATCTGCGTATCATCAAGATCTCCGCACCTACTTTCACCACCGGCAAGAAGAACGAAGTTGCCAACACTACGATCCAGCAGATCTATAAGAATGGTCGTGCCAAGGAGGATAACTGGACTGCTACCGGCTCTCACAAGGGTCAAGGCACCAGTTCCGACCACTATGGCGCATCTGCCCGAAACATTGATATCAACTGCAATGGCGGCTTTACGTTTGGTGATGATACTACCGGCGACACCTATGCACTGACTGAAAATAGCGTTCCTGAGAAGTATTTTAACATCAAAGTCAATGTTGCTTCCTCTGAGAATGCAAATAACGCCCTGCTGGCGGATGATTTCAATGAATTTAACCCTTATGTGCGTCAGGCTAAGAAGGATAATCCCAAAGTGCGTGATACAATGGCGTTCTATCCCTGTGTCGTGTTTATTCAGGAGACCGATACCACCAATGCGACCGTATTTAACGATGGTCAGTGGCACTTCTATGCCTGCGGCGACATTGGCAACTCCAAAAAGAATAAAGATACGATGGGTATGGACCCTGAGAACCACAAGGAATTTATCGTTGAGATCGACAACAACGCCGATGAGCAGACCCGCTTCCTGAGCGGCGATTTTTCACAGGAAACTTGGGATGGCGACCATTCCTTTGAGTTCCGTTACAGTAACCCTGCCTGCACTGAGGAAGAGATCGAGGCCGGCAAACAGGCGTGGATCACAGCTCAGAACTGGGTGGTGAATGCGGATGACGAGGAATTCAAGGCACATTTTAAGGATCACTTCGATCTGGATTCTGCTATTTTCCATTATCTGTTTACTGAACGCCACACCATGGTTGATAACCGTGCAAAGAACGTGTTCCCGCACACCAGCGACCTGGTTCACTGGGACTTCTGCTTTGACTACGATAACGATACCGCCATGGGCAATGATAACGAGGGTGGTTTGACTCTGACTTATGGCTACGAAGACACTGATACCATCGGTACAAAGAATGTGTTTAACGCTGCTGACTCCAAATTGTGGTGCAAGCTGCGCGACTTGTTCCCCGATGAGATGGCCGCAATGTTCCGCAACCGCGAGAATGCACTGGCATGGAGCGCAAATCGTATTTTGAAGAAGTTCGAGGATTATCAGGATGTGAAGCCCGAAAAGCTTTGGATCATGGACATGCGGCGCAAATATTTCCGCACCTACGAAGATCCCACCATCAATACCACCAGCTATCTACCTATGATGCATGGCAACAAGCGACATCAGCGTCGGCAGTTCCAGCGTTATCAGGAAAAGTACATGGCATCTAAGTATTCCGGCTCTGCCGCAACCAGTGATGATATGACCATTCGTGGCTATACTCCCACCAACTGGACTGGCGTGAAACCGGACGGCACATTCCATATCACACCCTACGCTGATACCTACGTCTCTGTTCTGTACGGCTCTAACCCTGTAAAGGTGCGTGGCAAGCGCGGACAGACATACACGATTGAATGCCCCATCACCGCAATGAACGATACTGAAGTTTATATCTATAATGCTTCTATTATTCAGAGCATTGGTGATATCTCTGGCTTCTATCCCGGCTATGTTGACTTCAGCCACGGTGTTAAGCTGACAGAGCTAAAAGTTGGTTCCGGTGTGAGCGGCTATAAGAATACGAATATGACTGATTTCGCTGTTGGTAACAACACTCTGCTGGAACATTTGAACCTGCAGAACGTGCCGAACCTGAAGAAGTCTATTGGTCTGACCGGATGCACCAGCCTGACAGAGTTCTATGCTGACGGCTCTGGCATTACCGGTGTCTCCTTTGCAAGCGGCGGCAAGATCAAAATCGCCCACCTGCCTGCAATCGCCAGTTTGACCGCAAAGAATCTGAACTATCTGACTGACCTGACGATTGAGGATTACACCAATATCACTACGCTGACCGTTGAGAAGTGTGCAACCATCGATTTGAAAGATATGCTGGACAAGTGCACCAACCTGAACCGTGTGCGTATTACCGGCATTGATTGGGAGCTGGCTGATACTTCCCTGCTGAATCGCCTGTATGCAATGAGCGGTCTGGATGAAAATGGCTACAACACTGACCATTCTGTCGTGGAAGGCAAAGTGCATGTGCCCATCATCCGTGAGCGTGAGAAGCTGCTGTACACAGAGCGCTGGCCTGATTTGGAGGTCACTTACAACACCATGATCAACCAGTATGCTTGGAAATTCGTGAATAAGGATGGCGCTGTTCTGGATATCCAGTATATCGACAAGGGCGAGCGTGCAGTTGACCCTGTGACCCGCTCTGACAATCCGATCCCGACACCTACCTTCCCGAGTACCATCAGTACGGTGTTTACATTCAGCGGCTGGGACACCGAGTTCACTCCTGTTTTTGAGAATCAGACTGTTACTGCTGTGTACGATGAATCTGTGCGTCAGTATCGTGTGCGCTATATGAACCGTGGCGCTGTTCTACAGCAGACAACTGCTCCGTATGGCTCTATGGTTCTGTATGATGGCGACACTCCGACCTATACCAGCGAAGAGACTGCTTATAAATATTATCTGTTCAGCGGCTGGGACAAGGGCGGCTATGTCAATGGCGACAAGGATATCAATGCTGTTTATGATATATGCGAATACGTCAGCGGCTACTTCAGAGATAAGCAGTTGAGTGACTTGCGCCCTGTTGAGATCTATGCCATGACAAAGGTGAATCTGGAGCAGAGTGTTGTTTCTGACAAAGACGCTATCACCATCAAGATGGGTAATGACTTCACCTTTAGCGACGTGGAAGAGAAAGTTCTGTTTAACGAGCCGAAGATTTTTACTGGCAAGAATTATGTCGATACCGGCGTATCTCTGCTGGCCGAAGATCGCAGCTGGGTTATGGCACTGGACTATCGAATCGACGAAGATTCTGCTGCAAACTCTGTGATTGCTCAATGCTTCCAGACCAATGGCATGAACGGTTTCCGCTTCTGGGTCAACAATGGCTCTAAAGTTGCATGGGGCACTGAGTCTACAAATGGCGCTCATCTTGGTTCTCGTGATATGATCGTTCTGCGCCATACTAAGGGCGAAAATGGTATTCATGTTTATGCGGCAAATACCACTGCTGCTGAGATTGGCTATATTCAGCTGAACCGTACTCGCACCACACAGACGAATGCCACCCTGGTATTTGGTTGTGCTAAGGCAGACGACGGTGCTTACGAGCGTTACGCAAAGGGCACAATCTACTGGGGCAAGCTCTGGTATACCGACCTGGGTGATGCTGCCTGCCGGAAGTTGGCCGCATGGACACATGAGGACTTCACCTTCGAGGCTTGTGGCTTTAAACGGTATTACCTGAGCGACAATTCCAACAAGCGTTGTTCTATCAGCTTTATTCAGGCTGGGCTGCTTGGACAGAAGATGACTCTGAATACTGGTTCCACCAACACTGGCGGCTGGGCAGATGCGAATATCCGTACATTCCTTGACGGTCGTATTCTGAACGCTCTTCCGATTGGTTGGCAACAGATCATCAAACAGGTCAAGGTTGGCAGTACCATTGGCGATAAGAGCAGCGAAGTTGTGACTGCGGACAGCTATTTCTATCTGCCCTCTGTGGCCGAGCTGTTCCCCTCTCAGAATGTCGAGCCTTATATTTACGAAGGTACGGCAATCAGTTTTATGACCGATAATACCAGCCGCATCTGCAATGACGAGAATGGCAATCCTGCCGCATATTGGACACGAAGCCCGAATGCTCAGTATGGAAGTTATTTCTGGTCTGTGACTGTGACTGGCGAATATTACGGATTTACCCCTGCAAACAATGCACAGGGTATCCGCCTAATGTTCAGCGTTTAAGGAGGTGTTGAGAGTGTACTACAAGGTATTGAAAAATGGCCGGGTGATCGATGCTCTTGACCACCTGCGCTTTGTAAAGTATCAGCCCAAGCACGACATTATGGTGAACTGTACGGAGGATGATGCACAGGGAATTATCAGCAGTGACGGCAATCATATCTGGCATGTGGATGGGTATTATCTCATCCCCTGCCCCGAGTATGACACAGTGGAACTGCAGGAAATTGACCTGTATGAATATGAGCAGCTGAAAGCCTTGGGTGGTAAAACGCCTGAGGCTATTATTGATGCTTACACTTTGAGTTTGATTCAAGGAGGGCTGCTATGAGCGACGAGAGGAAGTATAGCGAGTTCGTTGAGAGTATGCATCGGCTGTACAATGACGGAATGATTCAGGACAAGCTCCTGGACAATCTGTTTGCCGGGCACAAAATCTCAAAGGACGAGTATCTGTATATCATCAGGAAGGAGGTGTGATATGTATACCTTTTTGATCAATGAGGATAATACACTGACCGTAAGTAAGAGAGAACGCATTATGGAGCGCAGCAAGCAGGTGGACACTCTCCACTTTCTGGCTGACACTACATACAAGGGCGTTGACATGAGTGAATTCACCGTGATGCTTGAGTACATTCTGCCCATCAGCAAGCGATATAAGACAGAGATTCTGGAGAAATCAGAAGAGCTTTATAAGAACAAGCTGGAGTATAAGCTGCCTATCGACACCAACCTGACCAATGAGCCGGGCGATATCCAGATCCAGCTGACATTCGTTGATGTGACAATGGACCCAGATGGCACGACTGTTCAGCATGTGCGGAAGGTTGGCCCCGGCGTGATTACTGTTGTTCCCATCCAGAATTGGAGCGACATTGTTCCTGATGAGGCTCTGGGTGCACTTGACCAGCGTATTATCGCACTGAATGCACAGATCAAGGCACTGAGTGATCGTAATAACGCTATTCTGGATGGTAAGGCTGATGACCTGAGCTACAACGACGACCATACTTTGCAGCTGCTGGCAAACGGTAAGCCGATCGGAAGCGCGGTCAAGATTACTCAGGAAAGCGTCGAAACTGAAGACGGTAGTTTGCGGGTGGTTCCGTTCTAAGCCATCCGCTTCTTTTATAAGGAGGCAAAGATGGCACAGGCTAAATATTCCAAGCTCGGATATGGTAACGCCGAAGATGTAGAAGCTGCGATTGCGCTGGGAATGTTGGACGGCAGGGATATGATCATCACAAAGGATTCTTCAGAGTTCATGTATGTGCGTGATGACCTATCCGTTCAAAAGATTCGTCCCCGCAATCGTTGTTTTGCAAGCGTTACTGAAGCAAACGAGCAATTAAATGAGACGGAAGACACTTATGCAGGTCAAACCGTTATGGTGAAAGACGAAAAAGGTAAATATGCTCCGTGGATCGTTCAACAAAGCGAAGCCACGGGGCTTTTTTCTATTGAACCTTTTTACGTTGAGCCGACAAATTTTGTTTGGCAAGAATTTTAAGAAAGAGAGGCAAAGATGGCTAATGTAAATTTTGGCTACGGTACAAAAGCGAATTATGATAAGCTGACTACCAAAGATGCCAATACATTGTATTTTATTACAGACACACGCCAGATTTTCAAGGGTACAGATGAGTACACCAAGAGCTGTAAACTGGTGAGCGCTCTGCCTGCAAGCGGCCAGATTCAGGGCCTGCTGTATATCCGTATGACTGACTATACCTTCCACATCTGGAATGGCACTGAGTTCGTACAGCTGAATCGCCCCATTGTGACTGAGATTCCAAATGCGGATGCAAGCGACGACAATCTGCCCACCACCAAGGCTGTGGCTGACTATGTGAATGCAAAGATCGCCGCAACCGAGGGTAAGGAAGGTCTGTTTGTTACGGATGTCACCTACTCCCCCGCTACTGGTACTCTGAGTGTGGCAAAGAACGGTGCTCCTGTTCCCACCGTGATGAGCGGCCTGACCCATGATCCCACCTATGATGCTGAGACCCGTACCATCAAGCTGCCTGTGTTTGGCGGCGATGAGCTGGTGATCAATCTGGGCAAGGATCTGGTTGTGAAGACAGGTACTTACAACACAAAGACCAACGAGATCGAGCTGACTATTACCACTGGTGAGGTCGTGAAGATTCCTGTTGGTGCTCTGATCGATATTTATGTTGGTGTAGTCACTCCTACTGCTGAGGTCACTGTTTCTGATGATAACAAGATCTCTGTTAATGTGCGTGTGTCCACCAAGGGCAATAACAGCATCACCGTTGAGGAGGATGGTCTATATGTTGCAGTGCCGGACGCTTACACCAAGGCTGAAGCAGACGCGAAGGTCAAGGTCGTTAATGACAAGCTGGACGAGCATATTAAGGATGCTGTAAAGCATATCACTGCTGACGAGCGCGCCGCTTGGAACGTAAAGCCCACTCAGGACGAGCTGGCTGCTGCGAAGGCTGAGGCGATTTCTACTGCTGCTGCTGATGCAACAAAGAAGGCTGATGCTGCTCTGGCTAGTGCAAAGACTTATGCAGATGGTCTGAATACCACCATGGATGGCCGTGTACAGGTGCTGGAAGGCGCTATCACTTGGAAATCTCTTGATGGCTAATTGATTTGTTTCACCACATGGCAATGACGCTGTGTGGTGAATCTTATTAAGCAAAGGAGTTGAGTATGGCAAATTTATCATTACGCGAGGTCGCACAATCTCAGCTGGATCAAGCTCCTGTGATTGACGGCCAACTGATCGTATGTACTGATACTGGAAGCACTTATCGAGATATCGGCACAAGACGAATTCAAATCAGCAAAGACTTGGAGATCGTAAGCTCGCTTCCGCTGGCTCCTTTGTCTAATAAGATTTACTACCTGCGTCCAGACAGCTTGTATGTTTATAGCGGCGATGACTGGATTCTTTTGAACCCATCAAAATTCACACTGGAAGCCGACAAAAACGCAGTCAATGGAGAAGTTAATATCAATTTAATCCTGAACGGTACGGCACAGAATAAAATCAAAATCGCTGGCGGTGGTGTGACCACAGTGACAACTGGCGAGACGGGCGATATAACGATTGATACCCCGCACCCGGATGAACTGCTGGCTGCACTGACGAATGATGAGATCGATGCGATCACTGGTGGCATGGTTGATGACAGCGGCAATCCCCTGCCTACGCCGCAGGTTGTGGTAGATGCGACACTGACTGTATCTGGACGTGCTGCTGATGCAAAAGTGACCGGCACAAGGATCTCTGAGGCGCTGAGTATTGCAAAATCGGCTGATGCTGGGCTGACCAATGTACGCACCGAGCTGAACAAGTTGAAGCTGGATTCTGTTGCAGTGGATAAGACACTGACAAAAGAGAATTTCGCTGCAGATGCCAAAGCTGTTGGTGATGCTCTGGCGAAGAAAGCGAGTGCAGAACATAACCACGATGACCGCTATTATACAGAAGATGAGGTCAATGTGAAGTTATCTAAGAAAAGCGATAGCGACCACACCCATGATGAGCGGTACTACCAGCAGAATGAGATCGACGAAAAGCTGAAGGTAAAGGCAAATACGATCAATATTCACACACTGACTATTCCAACCACAAGTTAGCTTACTGACGATACGGTGGACCGATATTCAAAATATATTGACCTCGACATCGACGGGATCACCTCAAAGGATGTTATTTCTATCAGCGTGACACCGGCCAGTGCGAAGGCGGCCTCTTATGCCCAGTTTGCAAACCCGGAGACCTTTGATGGATATGTGCGTCTGAGAGCTGTATCAGTTCCAACGACTGCGATTACAGCTCAGTATTATATCGTGCAGGGCGGCGGACAAACAGATAGCGGTAGTGGTACTGTTGTTGAAGGGTATACCAAGGCACAGGTGGATAATAAGATAGCGGCGGCAATTAAGGTGGCCAAGGAAGAACAGAAGCTGCTCGATCACCCTGTTGGAAGTATTTATCAAAGTGTAGAACCGACAAGTCCAGCTGAGTTGTTTGGAGGAGAGTGGCAGAAAATTGAAGATCGTATGTTGATTGCCGCAAGTGGTACGTATCCTGTAAAGAGTACAGGTGGCGAGGAGACACACACGTTGACAATTGATGAGATGCCAAAACATACGCATTCTTTGGATAGTCTTAGTTATAGTGCTGATCCAAGCGCAATTGACACCAATGGAAATGGCGTAGGTTATAAAAAGAGTTCTATATATCCTATTTATGCATCAACTTACGCTGGTGGCGATCAACCTCATAACAATATGCCGCCATACTACGCTGTTTACACCTGGCTCCGTACCGCATAACAACACTGTAAAAGGAGGATTACGAAGTATGGCAATCGGGAACTTAAATATCGCAGGGGGGGGTTAGAAGCTTACCCTATTGGCTCGATTTATATGAGTTTTAATTCTACTGATCCAAGCGTCTTGTTTGGAGGTACATAGGAAAGAATCAAAGATAGATTTATTTTAGCGGCTGGAGATAGCTACACGGCTGGAGCAACGGGTGGCGAGACGACACATAAATTAACTGAAAACGAGCTACCGAAATTGCACGGTGAAATTTCAAGCCATACAAGCGAAAGGGCTGAACGAGCATCGCAAAGATATAACGCAATGGGTGTATTTGAAAATAGTACATATTGGAACGGTTTTATTATGTCTCCTGTTGCAACAAATACTAACGCTCATTCGATTAAATCGATTATGTTTGATGCTGGTGGCGATGCTGCTCACAACAATATGCCGCCCTATTTGGTCGCTTATATGTGGTATCGCACTGCATGATTGCGGCAATTTTCACTGCTAAAATATTCGTTTTATAAGGAGGCAAAATATGGCGCTAGGAGAAATGAATAGCGGGAACGAAAAGCTCCCTGAATGGAGTGAAGTGCAGAATAAACCATCTGAATTTAACCCTGCCACTCACATACATAATGACCTTTACCCTGAAGGAGATAATCGAAATGATAATACTTCACCGTCTGATTATTATGGCGTTGATGGCGGCTATAATGGTCGGCTGATTTTTCGTGGTTTGAAGCTTAGTAGCAAAATTGGGCTGTCAAGTGGTCATGCATGTGCGTTTTTAATTGGTTTATCTTCTTGGTACGACAATTCAGGCGGTGGCTCCTTTGAATTCGCCTTTAGCAATGGTAACATTTACTATCGTCAAGGCACGACTTCATGGGGCGACTGGAAGAAAATTGCTACAGCTTAAAGGAGGTACGAATTATGGCTTTTGGAAATATGAATATTGGTGTTGATAGTGAGTTCATCCCGTCAAACCTCAATACGGTTCTTACCCCCCCCCACAGATTCTGACGAAGTTGTGATGAATACGAGTGCCGCAGGGTATCACCGCAAGCCACTAAGTGCATTGTGGAGCTGGATTAAGAGCAAGATGGATGATGAAATTATCACTATCACAAAGAGCATTACTATAACAACAGACTGGCAAGATACAGGAATTAAAGGGAATGATATTCCTGGATTTGGTACATACGCGGTACAGTTTCATGATGGAAATCCAACGATAAGTATCTGGGGAGATTATTTTTCAGGTATTATGACGTGGTACAACTCTGAAACAAACGATAGTAATGCAGACGAAATATCGCTTCATTGTGCAGGTCATGCTCGAAATAATCAATTATTTTATCTTAGAACATTGCGTCATGGTCGAGGCGGTGATGATTTGACATTGCAAATTAAAGGAAGTTCTGCTGCGTCGAGTGCTGATATTTTTACATTCAAATTCCGCAAACTGATATAAACAACGCATTGCAAATAAAACGTTTTATAAGGAGGCGATCACATATCGATGAGTGACGAAAAGAAAAGTTGGTTAGACAGGGCTGGCGCGGTTCACCTCTGGAAAACAATCGAGACTATGCTCGGTACAAAGGTAGATAAAATCGAAGGGTTCGGCCTGTCCAGCAACGACTATACAACAAAAGAAAAAGAAAAATTAGCTACATTGGCTGACCCTAATGTGGCCACTACTGAAAACAACGGCTTGATGAGCTCGTCTGATAAGGCAAAGCTGGATGGCATTGAAGAGGGAGCAAATAATTATACTCACCCAACATACGAAGAAAAACAAGCTGGGCTATATCGCATTAGTGTGGATAACACAGGTCATGTGGCGACAGCAGATAAAATGACAAGTGACGAGCTGGCTGCAGAGGGTGTCTCCCCTGTTAACCATACACACGATCTGGGCAAATTGGCAGATACACTGGAGACGAGTGCTGACGCTGTCGAAGATGCTGACACTGTCATGGTTGGCGCTACAGTTACAAGTGGTGATGGCAGTGCGACCACGAAGTACACCCGCAGACCACTGGCTGCTTTATGGAACTGGATCAAGAGTAAGACGGATACGTTGTATGCTACTGTTGGACATACACACAATTACGCTGGTTCTCCTGAACCAGGTGGTGATGCAATCAGAGCGCTTGCCGTAAAGGATTACGCTGGCAGCCAAACGATTGAAATCGGCTATGCATCTGCTGGTCTTACAACTTCTAATCTGACGCACATTGCAGGCTATACGGATAACGGCACGAAGATTAAAGATGTTTCCAAGGATGTGCTGAAGAGTTGGATTGGGTTGGCGGATTATCTGCCTCTGAGTGGTGGCACGATGAGCGGTGCGCTTAATTTTGCAAACAATACATGGAATCCGGTTGGAGATGACGTACAAATTGGAGACCATGACACATCTGGCTCTTTTTATATCCAAGGTTTAAATGGTCCTACAAATATTAAGTTGAAGAAAAAGGGTGACACGTCAATAGGATCTGGTGACTCTGCGACTATCACCTACGATGGTGGCAATTTAATTATTGATAAAACTATTCAAGCGAATTTACAGGGCACTGCCGATTATGCTAATAACTTAATTTTTCAAAAAGATCAAGGTATAGACACGAGCTCTTTGAACGTAAATACATGGTATCCTGTTATTTGTCAGCTACCTTGGACGACACTTTGTCATATTGAGTGTTGGACGGGACTTGGAACCAGTGGCAAACCATCGTGGGCAACACATAGTTCTGGATTTTACGCAGATTTGGATATGCTTGCCACAGCATCTGGTTGGGGCTGCACAAATGCACATACGGTTAAAATACTTGATACATGTAGTTGGTGTGATACGAGTGCCGGTAAACCTATTGGATATAGTCAGGTTACTACGGATTCACTCGCTGTTTTTTGGGTGCGCGGAGGAGGATATTATCACTTCCGTTCCAGTACGGCAGAAAATTAGACATTGATAACTGGATCACATTCAACAAATACTGGAACATTAAAACCCACTACATCGTATCCAGGTATAAATTATACACCAAGCTGTCTTGATCCTGCCTCAGTTATATCGAATATATATCCCGTTGGTGCTATCTACATGTCCACCAGTTCAACCTCACCTGCTTCCATATTTGGTGGCAGCTGGCAGAGCATTGCTTCCGAGCGTGTGCTGATGGGCGTTTCCAGTTCCCATGGTGCTGGTTCAACAGTGGACGCTGGTCTGCCGAATATTAGCAGTGGTAGTGATGCCGCATTGGATATTCAAGGTTCGTGGGGTGCTCCCAATTGTAGAGCTCCGTTTGCACAGACATGGCAGGGTAACTCGGAATTGTCTTCTTCTACATGGAGCAGCACACCAAAAGTCATTAGTGCACGATTTGATGCTTCTCTGTGTAATTCGATTTATGGTCGCTCAAGCACTGTTCAGCCAGCAGCCTACTATGTCTATATGTGGCGGCGTACTGGCTAATTGGAAAGGAGAAATACTATGAAAACAATTGATGAATCTGGCAATATTATCGAAAATCCCGACCTTGAAAAAGGCTATCTTGAGCCCGCTAAGGAAACGGTGCACCATGAAGCAATTGAAGGTGTTGAAGAGCAGTATCACTAGGAGACTATTGCTGAATATCCGAATGGCGGCAAAGACGTAGAAAAAGTCATTGATGTTGAAGGTGTGAAAGCAAAAGATGCATGGGATGAAGAAGTCGATGTGATGAAATATGTCCTATACACTGAAGCAGAACTGACGCAGCGTCTTAATCGCTATAAAGAGATGCGTATCAACGAGAGTAAGGACAATCTCTCTACCTTCCTGTCTCTACATCCAATTCAATGGACAGATGGCAAGTATTACAGTGTCACCAGCGAGAAGCAAGCTCTTCTTACAAGCAATCTTGCCCTATATCAGATTTCCACAGCCGCCGGGCAGCCTTTTAAACTGACATGGAATTCTACCGGCGATGAATGTGTAGAGTGGACTTATGATGATCTGGCCGCTCTAGCATTGGCGATTGGTGTGTATGTGAAGCCCTTTGTCTCTCATCAGCAGGAATTGGAGATTGGCATCAAGGCATGTACGACCATCGCAGAGGTAGACGCTATTGAAATTAGCTATGATGCTGTATTGGCAGAATATCTGGATCTTCACGCAGATAAGGATGTGACAGAATGAGCAACAAACTTCGTGAACTAATCAAATGTGGCATCCTCTTTTTGATCGGAGGAGCGCTTTATTATTGCATTGAGATTCTGTGGCGCGGGCACTCTCATTGGACGATGGCCGTTGTCGGTGGCATCTGTTTTCTTGTGATCGGTGGACTGAACAACTATATTCCCTGGGAAATGCCACTTTGGAAACAGGCTGGTGTTGGAGCGTTCTTTGTGACCGCTATGGAGCTTGTGGTGGGTATCCCGCTGAATTTGATGCTTGGCCTGCATATCTAGGACTACTCTTCCCTGCCGTTCAATCTGTTGGGCCAAATTTGCCTGCCGTTTACAGTGCTATGGTTCTTCCTTGCGCTGCTGTGCATTTTTGTTGATGACTGGCTGCGTTACGTTCTATTCAATGAAGAGCGCCCGCATTATCATTGGCGTACTGTATGTGATGGCGGAAAACGCACATAAAGAGAAAGAGCCCCTGTGACGATGGCTACATCACAGAGACTCTAACTCACGCAACAACTCATAAAAATGAGGTTGTACTAGCCCGATGGAGGGTTTGTACTGCTCTCACTATATCACGTTGATAGGAATTTGTCAATTGAAAGGAGGAATTATGGCGCAGGAAATCTTAAAGCCGATGTTGTTAGACGAAACAGGTAAAGAAATTGTGACAGCACTGAACGCTATTGTTACACAGCTGACCGCGATCAATGAAACACTGAAAGCCAAAAACACAGACAGTGGTATGAATGGTGGTGAAAAGACATGATAGGAAGTTTGAACGCCGCACCTCACGTCTATTCTTTTACCATACAGCAGCTGTAGACCATGTTGCTGAGTATCTGTGGTGGTATCACTGCTATTTCAGCCGCTATCGCTGTTATCATCAAAGCAATCAATCATGCGAAAGCCCCGGACGACAAGCAGAACGAGCGACTAAATGCCCATGATGCAGAGCTTGAGAAAGTCAATAGAAAGCTGAGTGCAGATAAAGACAGGCTCGACCTGTTTCAATCTAAGCTGGTCTCCTTAGAAGAGCACCAGAAAGAAAACAGCATCACGTTGGAAGTACATGACCGCAAGATCCTCGAAGCAGAACAACGCATCGGCCACAGTGAGCAGGGCAACAATGTCACCATGAAGGCTCTGCTTGCACTCCTCAGTCACGGTATCGACGGCAATGCAATCGAGCCAATGAAGGAGGCCAAGGCTGCACTTGAGAACTATCTGATCGATGGTCAGAACAACACAAAGAATATTACGAACTAACCCGAGACAGCGTGTCCCGGGCTTTTTTATTTTGGAGGTTTATTATGATGGATATTATCAATGAGCTGGTTTCCGTTATCGTCCGCCTGGTTATCGCTGGCGCTGGCACTGCCTTTATGGCCTATGGTATCCCCTATCTGAAGAAGATCGGTGTGTATAAGCTGGTGCAGATCGCTGTTCGTGCCGCAGAGAAGCTGGGCGCAACCGGTGCTATCGAAAAGGCTGACAAGAAGAAATACGTTATGGAGGCTCTGGAGCGTCTGGGTGTGAAGATTACTCCGACCATTGAGACCATGATTGAGGCCGCTGTCAAAGAGATGGACATCCAGAACGATAAAATCAAGGACGAGTTCAAAAAGAATTGAAGGTGTGATGAAATGGGTATTATTACATACTCTATGAAGAAGGACTGGAATAAAAAGGTGTCGGCTCATTTTTCCGTCTATGAGTTCGCCTGCTCCGATAAGAGTGATACAGTTTTGGTCGATAGTCAGCTGATTGAAGTGCTGGAACAGATCCGCGCTCACTTCGGCGCTCCTGTCCACATCAACTCTGGGTATCGTACTCCTGCCTATAATATCTCCATCGGTGGAAGCCCTCGTAGCCAGCATTGCCTTGGTACTGCCGCTGATATCTGGATCAAGGGTGTTGACCCAATTCGGATTGCACTATATATATCTTCCCTGCCCTACTTTGCCAAGAGTGGCGGTATTGGATATTATAGCCGTGCTGTGCTTACGAGCGGATTTGTTCATGTTGATGTGCGCACCACACGCAGCCGCTGGATCAGTAAATCCGGCACGAAGTATATTAGCGTAGCCAATCTTATGCCGACTATCAGACAGGGTGCGAAAGACGCTATGAATGGCGCTTCTTATGCTGTGACTGTACTACAACGGCATCTTGGTGTTAAGGCTGACGGCATTTTTGGCGCGAATACCAAGGCGAAGCTGATTGAGTATCAGAAAGGACACAGGCTGGCTGCAGATGGCATCTGTGGACCTGCTACATGGAGTTCGTTTTGATGGCAGATAACCAGAATACATTTCGTGCAGGAGACAAAATTAAATTAGATGGAATATTATTTTCAAACAGCCAAACACACTGCGGTATGCGCCGCTCTGGTGAATGGTATATTTTTGATGGGAAACTTGTAAACGGGCGTTATCGAGTGACGAATCTTGAGAGCCGCATCGGAAAGTATCCAATCTCAGTGAATGTATCGGGTTATGTAGAGCCGAGTGATATTGAGCTGATATAAAACGAATGGGGTATCAATCCTTAATTGGACTGGTACCCCATTTTTTAGCATTTATTTTATTTTCTCAGACAACCATTCTTTCCAGCCGCCAACCGTGTGAGGGCAATTATCTTGCTGCGCGACAAGCTCATTTAAGAGTGCTGCAAGCTCTTCGTCTGACATCTCACGAATGGCCTGTGCTTTATTATTTTTACGACCAAATTCATCCAGACCATGTTTATGTAGAACGAAGCCGAGTGCGACATTAAGTATTGCTGGATTGTTCATTGGATTTGTCCCCTTTCATTGCTTCGAGAGCGTCCTTCATCTCTTGTTCCCAATTAGGATGCTGATCAATATATTTTTGGTATATCATCTTCTCAGCTTCTTTTCGAGCTTTGATTGCATCGTCAATATCTTCATACATGCCAAGGTGGATTCGCCTACCTTTAAAGGTTATGGTCGCTTTATACTTGTTACCATCTTTGCAAACACCTGTCACGCCAGTGGTCGAATTACGATTTATCTTTCCTTCGAGTCGCGCCTTTATAGACGTTAAGCTGGAACCGTCTACGTTTGATATCTTTTTAATTGCCTCAGCAGGCTTAGCAATATTATTCGTGCATTTCATACACTTGTTGATTTTCTTCACTTGAGACAAACGCATCTCTGCTGGACGATTACATAAAGGGCAAAGCCCAGTACAAAAATAATCTCGTTCTCCTTCTTTTTTATAAACGTCGGTTATCTTCCATCCGTTTATGACAGAGCCGATATATTGTTCTCTGCGCTTTTTTAGAATAGATTCGCTACGTTTTTTATCGCATCTTGTAGTTTTAGCTGGACGACCACCATCTGGTTTCATATTACTTTTCCTCTTCAGGTAGTGGCCCAAGCTTATACATCCAGTTCGGGTCTTTCCGCATTACAAATGGTTTTCTTAGCTCACAAAGATGGTCATGTCTCGCTTTATATTCAAAATAATTTTGTTCGTGCTCAGGAGTATCACGATTTAACTCGTACATGACATATTGCTTGCGAAGATTTCGAAGCGCTTTAATAATAGCATCTTCTTTTTCCATAGACATTGGTTCAAGGGCATCAATATAGTCATATTCACCAGTCGCGTCAAACTGTCGCTTTGCTTCGGCACTAAGCATCTTCCAAGTGATAGCTTCATACGCCAGCTGATACATCATTTCGTCGCTATAATGAGAGTATGGATCAACAATGCCGGTGCCTTTTGATAGTTCTACGTCACGATCGTGTTGTTTTTTAATTTGTCTCTCAGCTTCTTCTACAACAGCATCCATATCAACGTTCATGGAGACACCTTTGTATCGCACTACAGATTTGAAACCGAGCTTCTCACACATAGTCATCGTTGATATCCTCCTGATTTATTTTATACCCGTTCTTTTGCAGATAACAAAATCTTGCGGTAGAATCCATCAGCAAACCATGCGCCTTCCCAACGATGCGGCAATGGCTTCTTCAGCACTTCGATATCCACAAGACTCATAAGGCCGGTACTATCGTCTCTAAAAACTTGAAGGCGGACGATTCTATTCTGCTCCAGACCGATTTCGCGAGTGATACAACCTTCTTCATCAAACGGATCTTCGCACACCCATTCTAATGCCTCTAGGAAGTCCTGTGGCGTGATATCTGTATGCTCGACCCAGTTGTTACATATGCGGCTTTCTCCGGCTTGTACAATTCTCTTTTTGATCTCGTAGTTCGCAGAAGGATTCGTCATAGTTTTCGCCTCCGTTTTTCTTTGATTATAATTATATCACGGGCTGTAACCAATAGCAAACAAAAAGGCGCAGGTTACCCCACGCCTTGTGATGATGCGCCGCTTGGCACATCGGTTCAAATACGGTTTTCAATTTTAATGCTTCTACTAAAAAATCGCCGGATTGTCACATCAAGGCTCTGTTAATTAAGACTCAAAATCGGACTTGATTGCTACGCTTTGTGCGGTCTGTGAGTGCACCGCTGTGGTGTAGATAGAAAATTGGTGTAGTAGTGGTGTAGTAGAGAAGAAAATCCCTCTATTTTAATCGTTTTTTCGTAACTTTTACAAATAGCGCTCAAATGTGTTCAAAATAAGGGAACGGCGTGTAAATTACAGAAAGAGAACTTTTGTGCGGCATAACAACAAAAAACGCCGCCTCCCAAAGGAGACGGCGCTGAAAAGACCAGTAATTACTTACGGCCGAAA